>Ga0335075_10001173_pt1 | contig 43674 bp, 41 predicted proteins | sample Lox_Sample_24_FD_206723 | JGI IMG/M metagenome (GOLD analysis project Ga0335075, IMG submission 206723) | Soil microbial communities from Loxahatchee National Wildlife Refuge, Florida, United States - Lox_Sample_2.4 | ecosystem: Environmental > Terrestrial > Soil > Wetlands | place: USA...
CGCACAGCTTTTGTTTGTGTCCTATTGTAGAAGCTAGCCCGTTATTGTCCTCTTATCAACAATAGCGCAGTGTCTATTCATGACCAGAATTCTATTCAGAGCCACCACATTTTCAATTGAACTAGCAAGCTATTCTATTTATCAGCTAGATACGTATTGTGACACATACTTATTCTCATCACTTCCATTTTTCCACACTCAATCATCGGACGGTATCTCGTTCACAACAATATATCACCACAACCAGTAACGACTTTCTGGTATCGACTATTCTTACCAATTGATTGCTGGAACTCACCTTCAGCTCTTTATTGGTCCTGAGTTTCTACATTTCTCTTTATTCTAACTACTCCTTCGCCTACATTCAAGCGCAATATCAATCCCCCGCCCGATCACACCTACTGTATCACACCTCTAGCTTTTTGAAAAATTCACAAGCTGCGTAAAGTAAGCCCCATTTGAATCGTCAAGTTTCATCGTCAAAATTTCTAGTGTATCCTATTGTTTCGGGCAGTTCAACCCTAATTACAAACTACTGGTTCATAGGCCATTATCATGAGTAAATTGCCGCATCTATATCTTCATCATCACACCTTTCTTTTATTTGTTCATGCTCATCGTTCAAAATACTTTTCGGGCTTTTATGAACTTCGAATAACTGAGAATAGAAGTATCCCACTCATCAACCTTCGCTAAAGGCAACCCGCCTGCCATGTATCAATCCAAAAAGCAGCTTACCGCAGAGGAAGTATATCGCACGAAGGAGAAAAATCAAAAGAGGCGAGATAAGAAGAAACAGGCAGGTGTTCGAGCCAAAGAAGAGGCAATATCGACAAGTTTTGGGATTGCCTCAACAAACGACACGAAGAAGGAAGATTTTATGCCCAAGGACAAACCTGATGGAGAATTGGAGTCGAATGAATGGGCTAAGTACATGGCTACTGATGGGAAATGGCTCACCACTGAGTTATCTTCCTACTTGGACGTGAAGGAGCTCAATATTGGCTGGCCCTGGGTAGGGACGCCATCCAAGCTTTTGACTCAAGCCCCTTATGCTGTTAATGAGCATAACTTTGATGCTGGCTTTTTTAGATCTCCTCAAGAAGCGCAGGTAAGTTGTCTTTATTACGACGGACGGACATCCGCCAACCGTGTTAGACCTCTCCTTTATTCAATATTCCACGCGGAATGGAAGCTCCGATTCTTCAGATCTTATTTGAACATCACAGTTCTGCAAGTAAGTTCGCTGCGACATGTCAATCAGCCTTCAACTTGGTCGCATCCAACATTGACCACTGGGACTTTTCAAGAGGTGGGTTCAACAATTGCGACAAAGACCCTACGGGTCGGACCGATTCCCCTGGTTCTGTTAATAAGATTGTGGTTGTCAGCCCGTTCAGAGTGAGAAATTGGAGAGGCGAGAATTTCCAGTGCTCCATGTACAGTATACAGAATATGAGTGATTTTCCCGAGTTCTGCAAGGAGGTTACTGCTGACAACATAATGTAGCCCACGCCTTCGTCAATTTTGCAGAGCACTTCGAAATTCTTCATCTGCACCGGATCCCATTCCTGACGGTACGTCATAAACATCATTTATATATCTTAACACTATATACGCTTACTGACTCTGCAAGACTCATCTACTGGGGATGGTTGTCCCATTGATGACAAAGCTAAAGGTTCTCGGTGTGTACCGTTGCGAACTAATTCATATCGGCGATACACTGAAACTCCTGGAGCTCATCCGAACAAACAGAAGTTACGGTAACGGAAAGACTCATAGAGTCTTGTTGGATTTTTATCCACGTTTTCATGTAGGTCCACTTAACAATCCCGTACCTTATGGGAAAGGATCCTATGGAGTGACCTGGGATAACTTTGGATTGGATTCGCGTCTTGCTATCTGGCAGCTCCTCACCAGAATCTTACCGCAAGCTAAGAAACAAGGCGTCGATCTCATTAGCAAAGATGCGGCTTTCAGGTCCTGGTTGGAACAATCCCCTTGCTGGCGAGTAGCAGATACAATCATGGCTATTGAACGAGGTGATGATGGCGTGAAGTTGGCAGTCCAGGTCGACTATCCAAACACACGTGGTAGAGTGGGTAAGCTCAACAAAGATGACCACTGGTGAGTAGACTTCATCTTCTGCTTTCCATCAATTGATATGTTGACTCTGCGCAGGGCCGTTGCAAAATACCATTGCTGTGATTGCAAGCAGGACTTGCTCGGAATATTCTTCGACTTTGATGAATTTACTTACTACGCATGGTTCAGTGACCAGACATATAAGATGTTGTGTCTCGGATGTAAGCTTAACATGCACCTTGGGCTTGAGGAGGATCATAGAAAAGTTCAGAAGCATCATATGGTCAAGGGCTGGCTTGGAGATCCTGAGGTAGATAATAAGGAGAGTAATTTAAAAAGGGCTCTCACTAACAAGTCAAAGAAGATGGGCATGAGGTACGCAGCGCGTTATGACAGAGACCGGAAAGAGTATGAGGCAACGAACCCGGGGGAGTGGAAGCAAAAACCTCGTGTAAAAGATCGCACATATTCGCCGAGTATCAATGATCGCGAGCGGAACAACTTCTGGTAATGACCTTTTCATGCTGCTCTGGTTAGCGGATCAATTGCAAATCTACGAATTACCAGACCTTGCAATGACTAAAGCCTTGATGGACGAGATGCCATGCGATTTTCTTTTATTTCATTGGTGCTTTCAGGCTGCTCTTCTCGACCTGCTCTGTTCCAATCGGCGAATTGGTCTAGTGGTTGAGGTATGGGGACTTTACACACCTCATGGGCATCAGGGTGCGAACAGGCATGGGAAAGCAATGGTTCAGCGGGCCATTGTAGTCATTAATTTACTTCGGACAGACCTGACGTCAAAACTTAGATATAGATTTCCTATGGTATTAGATCAATAAAGGTTCAGTCCTATTTCATCTGATTGACTGCACAACACTGGCTCGCTAGCAGTACAACACCACGGCGAGATATAATATTTCTGTTTCAAAAATCATCGTAGCAGAGATGGGCTATTCCACCCGCCTCTAAGGCTCTCCATACTCCGTGAAATGCAATCCTCAAACACCAAAATGCAATGTCCTTGTTTATGTTACAAGTAGATCTCTCTCGAGTCCTTCGGCCAGCTCTCGACCGGGCAATATGGACACTTAAAGCGCTGTCCTTTACTCAATCTTTGTAGACTTTCTTTGGCAATCACATGCCCACACGGCATCATCATGGGCGGGTTGGTTTCGGTAGTCTGCTCCTTGCTGACTGGACACACAAATATCGCATGGAAGGTCATGGATTTTGGCAAAGGGATTTCCACTGGAAGTTCGTTTTGTGTCGTCCACTCCGTCCGTTTCTCCTTCATGATACTCGCAAGTTTTAATAGGGTTGGTAAAGCAATCGCCCCAGCTGTGACTGCGATATATAAAGGCGACTCGGCGGAGAGGCCCAGGAGAAAACAGAACTCTCGCGTAAAAGATGTTGCGACCTCGTCCCAAGCCGTGTCTGTCTCGAACATCCGAGCATATGGCGATTCCTGCAAGTTGGACACATAAATTATAGAGGTGGAGAGCTGCTTGATTTCCCGGAGGAAACGACCCTGGAATCGAGGAAAGTGCTCTTGTGCGTACTTTATGGCTCCGAAAAGACCGTTATGCTCATCGTCTGGAAGGCCGTTGACTTGAGGGCCTAAGAATAGCCACACGTATTGCAGCTTATGCAGTTCAAACTCCAGATTGCTCCCACGCATCTCGAGTTCCTTGCTGTTCTCACGTGCCCATTCAATGGCCAGGTAAAGTCTCTTGTTTCTCAACTCTTGCAATATTTTATACATGTTGGCGAACTTGACCTGCAGCTCTTTTGATTTCATGGACGTGAGTTCGCCTTCGTCGCCTATATATGGATTCGGTGTGCCTGGTGTTGGGGTAGGTTGTGGCGGGTTATCATGTGCTTCATCGAGGAAGGTCGAGGCCACAACAAATTGCCCCTCTCGCAGAAGGTGCATGGCTATAGCTCGATTGATCAATGTAGGATGTGATGCGAGGGCATCATATTCGGTCGGTAACGCTTTCGAGGGGAAGTTCTGATTGAGTACTGTATTAGATTATTCTTAAAATACATCTCTCTTTAGATCTTACCTTGTCTAGTGCTTTTCCATATTTGTTATGACTGGCATACACTTTCTTAAGATCCTCGGTGACCCGGTCAAAGCCTTGCTTTACAGGATTCTGCAATTTGGTTAATGTTATGGATGCCGAGTTTGGTTCTAGGTCTATCAGCAGCTGGTTCCTTGTAACTAGGTAACATTGTATCTACTGAAGAGCGCCTAACCTGCAGCTATTGAGTCTCGTGCCCTGCAAAGCTGTTCCAGAATCTTGTCCACATCTTCAACGCTCTGCGATAGTGTTGCTTCTCTTTGTAAACGGCTAAGCTCCGTCTCGAGGACATCCATCTGGGAAATGAGAAGGCTACCAGCCCCTTCAGGCGCCTCTCTTCCGTCTTAATCCTGCAACCTGCTGACTATACAGTCATATATGTGAAGATGGTATTCTAATCAGTGAAAATTCATGAAGTTCTCGAGTGTTTGTAGGTTGCTGCGTTGTTCGAGTTCTGGATGGTATTAGTGAAGATGTCTGAGGTCAAGTGGGGCTTGCCAGCGATCAGGAGTGGAGTTGATAGGCCCAAACGAATGCCCCGGACGCCGCCCGCATATTCACAAGCTAAGCATGGCATGTGCACCAAGTTTTCTTCGATATAAACTTGATTTGATTATAGCATGCACCACGACCGCTCTTTCCACTGCTATCTCTCGGCTCTCGAGGATGCTGTCCCTTGAGGGGCTTTGCTACTACAGTGTCATTCCTCGATAATCTTTCCTCCATGAGGCGGGGAAGAGGACAATGTTACGCCAACTAATTCAGGCCCAGATGTAGCGCTCCCGTTATACTATCACAAGGGATTGTGGTTACGTCGACACTGATCTAGAGGCTTTGCTACCTTGTGGCTTCAAAAGCTATGGCTTCGCGCTTACCATATCCTAACGACCCACAAATGCGCCTGGAAGAAGACTTGACACTGCTTCAGAAATCATCACAGCAAGCAGGCCAGACGAAGCAAAATGGCTATCCACCTGATCCCGCTGTGCAGAAAGCTGGGGACTCTACAGCTAACCAGAATGATCATGCTCCTCAGCGTCGCCGTTTCGTCTTTACCGACCCTGTAGCCTTCAGGTTTGTCCTTAGCCCCTGGTTTTGAGAGTTTCTAGGACTGACTTGATAACTAGATACCTGGAAGACGACTCTGCTACTGTCGTATTGGAGCGTCGAGCTCGACTTAAAGGTTATGAAATATACCTGGTCGAGCAATGGGCATGCTCAAGAGTTCATCCTACATTTATCATAACAACATATACTGGCGACCAGAATCATTCTGTGCTGGCTGGGATACTCAGCGTTCCAGCAGATGAGGAAGCGTGGTCATCAAGATTCCGTGTATACTTCAAAGCTATATCGCAGTTTCATGCAAGACCGAAGGAGACGCCACTGGGAATGCTTATGGTCACGAATCTTAGCAGCTTTCCATCCGCCTTAACAGTGATTCCGGTGCCAGATGGGGATGTCAAGAAACACAGAGAGGATTTCATAGTTAATGAAGATCTCAAGCGCCTTGGATGCTCAGGAAGATCGGGGCTCAGTCTTGCAGCACCTGCCGGAGCCACACAGGCTAAATTCCATCAATTATACAAGACTAGTGACAGGATACCCATAAAGAAAGCTGTCATTGAACTGGTAAAGCTTTGCCAAGTAGCCCTCTTGATGTTCGGGAAACTCGAGCAAGAGTATGCCGATGGTTTACTATGTGATGTCACAGAAAGGGCCATAAATGACTGGTGGATTGAAGTTGGCTCAGAGTACTACAACCATGAGCCAAATGATGGCATTCTAGGGCCCACAACTGTGGCAGCTCTCCTTGGGATGCTCATGGGTGCCAGAAATCGCCTTCATTACTATGGAGCACCTGTTGCAAAAGATGTTTTTGACATTTTTAGCCTAAAGCGAGGCATAGCTGACTTTCAAAAGTCTCAGAAACTACCGCGGACTCGAAAACTGGACAGGCAGACTCTTGCCCAGTTACACCGGGTTACTGCTAAGGCTGCTGCAGGAGAAGGGTGGGCAGTACCTAAAGCAGTGAAGACAACAGTTGCGGAACTGAGCGGCAAGGGTGGGGATATGGTTATGGGCATGGTTGGAGGAGTGCGTGATAAAGCCGGGATTGGCGATATCGAGACACTTGATATCGATCGTTTTGTCGGCCTCATTCACGGTCAAAGATCAAAGTGGCTATGGCAGGGCAAGGCACGGCGAAGTAGCACTAGTGAGAATTTCGGTAAATCATTGCCTGAGATGGGCAACATGGTCTTCAGTAAAGATGATCAGGGAGGCTACGTCTGGTCCAACAAGCGGAGTGACTCCGTACCAGTGGACGATGATCCCGATGGCCGTAAAAGAGACAGCGGCAATAGTGTTTATTCGGGCCGGCCGCCTGGGTCTACCTTAAGCATAGTTGACAATCCAGCAGCAGAGAAAGATCAGCACATCCGGAAGACAGTATTCAAGAGCGTCACTGGAAAAATGAGTGATGCTCGTTCTGGCTTTGGTCGTATCAAAGACGCTGTAGGTTTGCGTGGTCACACGAGCAGACATTCAAAGGACGAAACTACTGAAATTGATGGCGGAGCTGGAGGTTATTTCGGTTCAGCGTTGGAGTCAACCTCAACATTGCCTGGAAGCCCAGGGCCAAACCTTACCAAATCCTTCACCTGGAAAAATAAACCAGAAGAATATCAAAACGGATTTCGGAAAGTTCAAGACTCTGGATTGGTTGCTCCGTCAGTAAACCGAGCACGTGAGTCAGAGTCGCCTCCAAGTGATTCAAAATTAAGTTTACCACACGTGGTTGAGCCAGTTGCCTCCGACACTGTGGCGAGAGATACTGATGCAGAGGCGAAATGGCTAGCACAAGTCAAGGAGATACGTCGAGACCTGGTCGAGAATGAGCTATCAGTCGCTGGCTCCGCCTATGGCGATGCTGATCTGGAAGGACCCTTGCTGGAGGCAGAACGTGACCCGCGTAGTGCCAGTGCGCTTCTTTATCGCAGACATAGCATCTCTGAAGCCTCACCGCTCCGGAAGAAGAGTCGTAATGAGGCCTGGTGGCCGAGGCACATGTCTTTTAGTTATGCAGAGGAAGCGGTATTATCCTGGGAAGATATTGGCCTTGTATCAGATGACGGCGATGACACGGATGCGTGGACCGTCTTGCAGAAACAGAGATATTTAGCTGAAGACTTCAAACGTTTCTATGGGCGCATCTCAGTCTTGCAAAATGATATTACTACATGGGTGGAGAGAAAGGTGGATAACATTGAAGACTTGGACAACCAAGCTAGTCGAGACCAAGACGATTTTCAGACTCTGTACTACCAACTCAGCGAAGCTTATCAAACAGTCAAGCAGAGTTCGCAAGACATTTTGTCGGAGGAGCGGTCCCTTGTTACGGAAGCTATTAAGGACATTGAAGTCCTTGGGGCCAAGCTGGAATACGAGATCAATTCTCTGGTCTCAATGGTGGAGGATGTCGAAGATGGAGTCACACAGTTTGAAGGGCAAGTTAACGAAGTTGAAATCCGTGCGGCGGAGTTAGAGCAGCAACTGAAATCGGAAAGTTGGCTACACTGGGTTATTAGATCACTGACGGGGCTTGGAACAGCGCCGCATCTCCTTTAAGTCGGTTTGCGAATGACGCTACCACCCTAGATACCTGCGTGATTGAACCATTTACGAGCATTTAGAGTGTTACTATGTCATGCGTTTTGCAAATCCGTGGCGCAGGAGATATCTGTCTGGAAGGCCAACTTGTACAATATAGAAGTGAGGTATTATGATCGTGCAGTTTTACGGGACTTCGTTACTTTAGTCTATTCGAATACAAAATATGAAATGGGTGGCAAAACCGTGTTTTTTACCCATCATTTAAAGTCGCGAAAATAAATTTCTTTTTTCCTTAAGTTCGGGAAAATCTGATTCATATCGCCTATTTAAACACCGAGACGCTTTTGCGACTATGGATGCAGTTCAAGCGACTTGTAAACTAAATCTTGAATCAGTGAGACCCTCGTATGGAAACTGCTACAGTGCTTACTTTGTTAAAGCGCGCTGATTATATACATCGTACATGAAATCACAGTAGCTGCCGATGTAACTTCTAGCAGAAACAACATCGCCCATTTAAACACCTAGATGCCTTTGCGACTATGGATGCAAGCGACTTGTAAACTAAATCTTGAATCAGTGAGACCCTCGTATGGAAACTGCTACAGTGCAGTGCTTACTTTGTTAAAGCGCGCTGATTATATAACATCATACATGAAATCACAGTAGCTGCCGATGTAACTTCTAGCAGAAACAACATCGCCCATTTAAACACCTAGATGCCTTTGCGCCTATCGATGCAGTTCACGCGACCCGTAAACTTCCTGAATCACTGAGGCCCGTTGTGATAGCATGGCCATGGCCATTGCTGGGTTTCTTCTTCTCCTTCTTTGCCCAACGTAGGCCACATGCATTGCACAGTGTCTTTGGGCCTGTTGGACCTTTCCGCCATTCAGGAGAATCAAGTGTACCTGTAACCGTCAGTTCGAGGTCTGCTAAGGGGATGGGTTCTAGTTAACTTACCGCAGTCAGTACAGACGTATTCTTCAACCACCTTTATTTTCTTTTTCTTATCTCTTCCTTCTTTGTCTACTGGTATAGCAATTCCGGCATCACCTCTGATCAAAGCTGGACTCATATCTCCAGTACTGATCCCTTGACTTCTCTCGCCATCCTGATACCGTAGCCCTGTTAACATCTCAATGCTGTCAATATGATTTGCACCTTCATATCGTGCCATCTTATCATTGATTGAATCAGGCTTGCTCCCAGCATTAGCATCTTCGAGATTTTGTCTCGTCAGAGCCGTATTTATCATGGATGGTTTTGCTGGTGGAGGCATCGCTAGAGCATCTGCATTTATGGGTGATTTTGCTCCGCTTATACCCATCGATATGCTTCCTACTAAGTCTGTTTCTTCGGAGGCTGTGACACCCTCTTGTTTCTTAAGCCAATTCCCTTGAGGATCTTCAGCTTCTTCGGCCTCTTCTCTTCTCAGTTCGGCAATGCGTCTCGTCAAGCGCTCGTTTTCTATCTTGTGGTCCAAGAAGGAGTCAAGTAGCGCCGCATTCTTAGTTGGATATGGGCGAGCCATCATGAAGAATCCACGACAAAAGCCTGATGCATTGTGTGGTCCGAAAACTGCGGCTTCAGATGTGAGGTGGGGGTGCCCATGAGATTCGAAGATCGTGTATTCTCCATCCTGTTTCCGAAAGCGATAGAAGAAGCGCAAGGGATGGCCACTTGCTATAGACTCGTTGAATTCTCGCACGAAGATACTACTATCATCTGGATGTATGAAATCGACGATGAACCTGCCCACTAACTCATCTTGTGCGTATCCTGTTAACTGCTTGCCACTTGGAGAAATGTACACAATTCGACCATCTGGTGTGAGAATGTGGAGGAAGTCTCTAAGTTCTTCCACCACACGTTGAGGCCAATTCCTCCGCTTTGTGAACTCTGTAAGTGTACTTCCACCCGAGGGCGTAGACTGTGCGCCAAAGCCTGTAGGAAGGGGTCCTGCACCCGCTCCACTCATGGCATCGCCTACCATGTTGCGATCAAGGGTGCTACCGTCTTCAACTTGGCCCGGAGTATTGTGATGCATTACAGGACTAACTGGCTTGTACAGCTTTCCATCCCCATTGTTCTCGTCAAGATTGGTTACATCGAGCGCTATTGGAAGTCCATCATATCCTTCAAGAATATCCGTCATAGAGGCATCTTGTCTGCTATTCCCCATCTATGCACAATTTAGTATTTAGAATGCATCATTACATTTAGCGTCATACCTGCGAAGCTGCGAACCCTCCAGGAAGTCCATTATTTCCAGGAATCCCTGTGTAGTACATTGCCGTCGGGTCCATCCCCAGACTGCTGAAGTCTGGTGGTAGGGCCTGAGACATCCCGAATACTTCAGCGGAAACACATCCGAAATGTTATGCGAAAACTCCGAGACCACTCGAAGTATCACGTTCTGACCATGTTGAAGAATGGCGCTTGACCTGAACTGTCCACTCATGCCACTGAGCCTCAAAGGTACCTTACCTTATCTACGGCCCGACGGTTCTCCCCGCAATTTCAGCACGTGACAGCGTATTGCCTAGACGCGATCGAATCTAGAGGTCGCGTTCCGCAACGCCCGCTTCAAGCTAAATTTACATCCCATTTCAGGTTGACCACGTTCAAGTTGAAGCGCTGTAGAGGGTGCCTGGCAACTAGGAAAGATGTATGTCCCCTTTGCTCTGTGTAACATATCTAGAGGCTAACAAAAGTGTGCAGGTGTAAGTAGACCTCTCTGATGGGAAGTGTGTACAGAAAGAACCCATATCATCAGGCTAACACTTAAGATTTCAGCGAAGATAGACAAGTTATCGATCCTTGGGTGGCTCTCAACTATCTTCCACCCTCTTCAAATGCTTACGGATTTACAGGGTTCGCTCCTTCGACAATATGCGCAGCGAGACTATTCAGTTTCACACACCATTAACTTTAATCGTTGGGTATAACGGCTCAGGTAAAACTGTAGGTGTTCCACTATAAGGTATATAAGACAAACTCTTTGACAAGTGCTAGACCATCATAGAGTGTCTGAAGTATGCTACAACCGGCCAACTTCCTCCCAACAGCAAAGGCGGCGCCTTCATCCATGACCCTAAGGTACTTGCCTTTCCTTTACACTTTTGCCATATGCTCATTTATGCTGCAGCTGTGTGGAGAAAAGGAGGTTCTCGCACAAGTCAAACTTTCCTTCAAAGGAACCTCTGGGGCGAAGCTGGTGGTGACACGGAGTCTACAACTTACGGTCAAAAAGGCGACCCGGCAACAAAAGTCCTTGGAGGCTCAGCTCCTCATGATAAAAGACGGTGAGAGAACTACAATTTCGTCTCGAGTAGCGGAGCTGGATCAGATCATGCCACAATACCTCGGGGTTTCTGAAGCAATTCTCGACTCCGTCATATTCTGTCATCAGGACGAGTCATTATGGCCTATGAGCGAGCCCGGTGTTTTGAAGAAGAGATTCGACGAGATTTTTGCAGCCATGAAATACACTAAAGCCATCGACAATATCAAAGCCTTGCGGAAGGCTCAGGGCATCGAATTGGTTAAGCATAAGATGTTTGAGGATCAGTTCAAGATTGACAAGGACAGAGGCGAGCGAGCTGAAAAGCAATCACTCGCCCTCCAAGCAGAGATTGAGAAGCTACGTGAACAGAGTGAACAGCTGAACAAGGACATGCAGGTTGCTCTTGACAAGGCTCGGGAGAAGCACCAGCAAAGCGTTTCATTCCTTGGAATAATCAACGAGCTGAATACCAAACGAGAACGAGCTGAATTGCGACAACAAGATCTCAACGAGATCAGAAAGGACCTTGAGGAGCTTCCAGAATCCGACGATTGGCTCAAGTCGACCCTGGCCCAGTATGAAGAGCAGATGACACGGTATCGAAACGAAGATCAAAGTTACCAGGATCAATATCGTGAGTACAAAGAAGAACTTGAACAAGCGCGCAAGCGACTCGCCAGCAAGTTAGCGGAGCAAGGCCAATACCAAGCTGAGAAAGAAAACTATGAAAGACAAGTTGAGTTGCGGTCTGGTCTAGTGAAAGAAGCTGCTCGTCGCCATGCGATGCGGGGATACGATGGTGATCTTGACGACGATCGCATTCAGGAGTTCATAGAAAGAGTGGGCAAATTGTCAATAGAAAAAACTCGTGAACTAGAACGAGTGCAGAAAGCTGCAGAGGATGAACTTCATCAGGTGCGGGGTGTTTTAGCCGATCTTGAGCATTGTCGATCTACTCGAACTCAGGATAAGGTAGTTGCAAAGCAGACCATCGCCGCCAATGACAAAAAGATCTATGCCTTGCAGAATGAGGTTAACGACATAAACATTGACGAAGGTGCTAAGGCCGTTCTTGACTTGTCACTTAGGGATCTCAAGGATCGTTTACGAAAACTTGTTGCTGGTTTCGAAGACGCTGCGTGGGATAAACAAATGCATACCGAGAATGCTCAGCTCCGAGATCTAGAGGAGGAAAATGAGAGGCTGAACAATGAACTCATTAGCACCACACGCTTGGCTAGTAGTCGTGCTCACCTGGAATTTGTCAAGAAGGAGCTCAAAGACAAGCAGCGAAGTCTGGACACGATGATTGCCACCTACGGTGAGAAAATATCTTCTACCATTGGAAGCAACTGGCAACTATCGACGTTGGAGCGGGAATTCCAGGCCATACTTGATCAGAAGTCCCGAGCACTTGCTGATGCCCAGCGTCAACGAGATGGCACAGGTCGGGAACTAGAGCAGCTTGAGTTCAAGTTGTCAACAATTCGAGACGCACGTAAGAAAAAAATTTCAGAAATGAAAATCTGTCAGGACACTGTGCTTAACTCAATTTTCATTGATGGTCAGCCACTCAGTACCATGGATGATTATTTAACTGAGATTGCGAATCTCGAGACCGATCGTGACACTCTCAAATCGGATGTAGAGAACTTTACACATCTCAATAACTTCTTTAGCAAGTGTCTTGTCGTGGCCGAACAGCAGGATAAATGTCGGCTCTGCGACCGAAAATTTGCTGAGGCACGAGAAAAGTCCTCTGCTATTGCAAAGCTACGGCAGAAATTGGCTGCAGATAACAGTGCTTCAATAGCTGCCGAGTTGCAGAAGGTTGAAGACGACTTGAAAGAAGCACAGGCCGCTCGTTCACAATACGAGACTTACAAACGTATGTCTGATATTGAGATCCCTGCACTTGACAAAGATCTCAAGAGATGTGAGGATCAGCGTGCTACTTTACTGGCTAGTTTAGAGGACCAGGATGCTATTGTTCGCCAGGATGAATCATCCAAAAGAGAGGTTGAATCTTTGAGCAAAACCATCAGCAATATAACCCGATATTCGAGTGAAATTTCCTCATTCGACGTGGAAGTCGCCACGCTATTGACGCAGCATCAGACATCAGGGAACTCTTTAAGTATTGAAGAAATCCAAGAGCGATTGTCTGCGTGCGGAGAGCAGACCCGTGGATTGAAGGCGAAGATTGCTAAAATCACATCGGAAAAAGATCGTATGAAGAGCCTGATAAATAGCTTAGAGCTGGAGGTCCGGGATGCTGCGAGCAAGCTTGCCAATGCTAACAGTCAGATGGACAAGAAGCAGGGCCTTCTTTCACGTATCGAGGAGGCCAAAGAGAATACTAGAATTCAACACGACTCGATTCGGCGAGCTGATGTTGATCTCGATGCTTTGGCACCTCAAATATCCAAAGCAAGCGCACAGGAAGTCGATCTAAAACAACGTGGCAAAGACAAGGAAAGAGAAATTCTCGCTGAAAGCTCTAGATTATCCGACACCGTGAACAAGCTTAGAGACGTCGACAATGCCATCAAATCCTACCTTGACAATGACGGACTTGGTAGACTTACAGCTTGTCAGCGGAGCATCAGATCAATTGAGCAGGATATAACTCGAGTCGAGGGCGAACAATCTCAGATCACATTAAAGGCCAACAGAGTAAAGGAACAACTCAACAATAGCGAGCGGAACAAGCGAACCATATCTGACAATTTGAAGTTCCGTCAAAATTTGCACGAGCTAGAAGTTCTTCATGAACAGATTGCACAATTGGAGTCACGGAATGCTACTGAGGACTATAATCGTCTTGTATCTGAAGCACAGAGATTCGAGATGCGCCATCAGAAGCTTTTAGCAGAACGGGGTCCTATTCTAGGGACAATGAGAGCCAAAGATGACGAACTGCAACGATTACTAATTGAATGGGAAACCGATTACAAGGATGCTGCTCGCAAATATCGAGAAGCCCACATCAAAGTTGAGACCACAAAGGCTGCAATTGAGGATCTTAGCCGTTACGGGACCGCTCTTGATCAGGCTATTATGAAATACCATAGCATGAAGATGGAAGAAATCAATAGGATTGCTGGCGAACTATGGCAAAGCACATATCAGGGCACAGATGTGGATACGATACTTATTCGCTCTGATGCTGAGAATGCTTCTAACAAGAGGAACTACAATTACCGCGTATGCATGGTCAAGCAGGATGCTGAGATGGATATGCGGGGCCGCTGTAGTGCCGGGCAACGAGTGTTAGCTAGTATTATCATCCGCCTCGCTCTCGCAGAATGCTTTGGCGTCAATTGCGGAGTACGTACATCCTCCAGGTCAAGACTTAGTTGCTGATAATATATAGCTCATCGCACTTGACGAACCTACCACCAACCTCGATCGAGATAATATACGAAGCTTAGCTGAATCTCTCAACGGCATTATCCGGGCAAGACAGGCACAGGCAAACTTCCAGCTTATAGTCATAACTCACGATGAGGAATTTTTACGTTTCATGAAGTGTGCGGAGTTCTGTGATAATTATTATCGAGTTAGTCGAGATGACAAACAGAAAAGTGTCATCGAGAGGCAATCAATTGCTGAGGTGATCTAAAAAGCTTAACACTATGCTGTCGTAAACAGCTTCACGACTTCGGCTCTTCGCAATCTGCAGCATAGTTCAGGGTGGGATATTTGCAGCATACTGAAACAAAGGCGCTTTGCATTTGCATGGCTATGGGTTAGGTGTTGAATCAAAGTGGTTATTGAAATTCAGAGGTTTAAACACCAGTGTTCTACCTATTCACCATAGAAATACAATAGCAATACCGGGAATTCCCAAAGTTTCCGAGCTCATCCCGTCTCCCTAAGATTCATCTTGCAAACGAAGACAGGATGGATATAGCTCGAATGACCTCATTGCCACCCAAACGGGTCCTTGCCTTGCCTGAAGTCTTTTGCAACGAGGTAGGCCGACGCTGCTAGTATGATTGCCACCTGAACCCCGCCGATCTGTTCCATTGCTCGACTAGCAATAGTACCTACTGTACGTGCGGTATCACTTGCTATAGTTACGACTCTGCTTCGGCGCTCTCTTCGCTGTTGCTTAACAAAAGCCTGAAGATCCATCGAAACTATATGCCCTCGGTCTTCAAGGCCCCAATAGTACACTACCCGGCTATTCGAAATATTATATACCCTAAAACCATTGGTCTCGTGTTCACGATTGCCAGGTATTCCTGCCGAGTACCGCTTGATGGATGGCCAAAGCGCAAACCTAACAAGAGCGCGTCGCCGCTTAGTTTCGGAACGTGGATCTCGATGATCTTCAGCGACTGCAGACTTGCTTGCAATATAAGCTGAATAGTCCATATCAGTTTGCTCATCAGGATCGAAAAGATTCCCGGGACGTTCGGAATAAAAGTAAAATATTGTAGGAGTGAGGCGGACTCGGATAGAAAGATTGGCGGCGAAGGCCACAATGCCGTGGATGCTCCTGAATTGATCCTCGTCGGAAGGTGCAGGCCCTTCTCCGTATTCAACGGCACCCTTAAGGAACCTATTCAGGGGTTGCAAAAGCATCATAATCTGCTTCGACAACCGTGTGACGTCGATATCGAAATCAGGCGCAGGACAATCGCCTAGTATTGCTCTGACATTGTGGGCGCGGTTCTCTGTGCGGCCAAACCCTGTACCTAATGTCAGAGACCTTATCTGCTTTGAGCATTTTCCGCTGCAGTACGTTGGAGCATCCCAGAGATATTCTTACGTACCTTCTACTTCGATGGAAGATCTTTCTAGGTCTTCTAGCTGCTTTTTCTGGCCTTTACTCCCCCCAAATAACAATTCTCCAAAGACCTTAACCTCAAGGATACGAGCCAATACGCCCACAAGAAGATACCGCCTCTCATTTCTTTCGAGCAACATTCGATTCCAGTCCCTAAGGCTATCATCTGGCTCAGCTACCATTGCTGAGTATCTTAAAAATTCGGATGACATTTCAGTCCACGGGCTTAAGTTGCTTTCCAGTGGTATATCGTCGAATTGACAAAAGAAAATGACAACGAAATTCGCCACTTGGTCATATAATCTCTTAAACTCGTCACGAAACCATTCATCTGTGTGGTACATGAACGATCCCGATCCTTCAGACTGATGTTGACTGTGGAGAGACTCAGGAGGCGTCTGCTCTTGCCCAGCCGTAAACATAGGATCTGTATGGATCTGCATATGGAGGACCGTGAGGCGTGTGATGATTAGGTGACGACCGTTGAGATCTAATGAAGCTCCAAGTTGTGTGTAGCATGTCACCTTATCTACCCTGAGGTTTTGTGTGCCATAAGCATTCTTCAGCTGAACGCGGAGAATGTAACACCAAAACAAAGAAACTCATGCTAACATTAATCCACCTGGAATTGGAATCATTATCGTTCTTTAGCAAAGGATATACCATATTGGAATGAGGCAAAACCCACAATGTCATCAATAACGTAACAGTCTGACCCATTGATGTATTGTTCTATGCTCTTCAAGCAACTTCAGCTATCTGTGACCCCGTTGATATGCTCCAACCTGCTCCGTAATAACTTTGGATCACCTCCGTGAATTAAGCCAACTCGTCTATATCCTCAATGTCCGCATGTCCCATTCCAGGCCTCACTGCCTTCGCTTTCTCTTTTGCAGTCTCCTTGTCTCCTACAGCCCAACATAATCTTTTGCCACAGAAGTGACTGTTTTCCAATATATGTCTCATCCTTTCCTCTACCGTATCCTCGTCTACCAATAACATAGCGGCGATCCTCTGTAACGACCACGTGACGTAATGCGTTCCATTGTGGATTGCACATTCCTCCGACATCGTGAAACTGTGGCCACTTTCTGACCCTTCCGCCTGCATTTGCTATAGATCACAGAATGTTTTTGCTCTTTTCAATCGTTAGACTGATAAGGTCAAGCAAGATATCTCTCTCCAATACTCCTTCAATCTTTCTTTTATGAGTTCCTTTATTAATGACAGCGCTGTGATCCTCATTCTTGTGAGGCGCGCCCTGACATTCACTTTCTTAGAAGGCGGCGTGGATACCCTTATTAGTGCTAAGGAGTCCCTCGTCTGCTAGCTCGACTTCGACTTCGACTTCGACGGACTCGGTCCGCTGATTGTTCCTCAGTCTTCCATCAACGACATCTTCTACATCGACAACGTTTCCTTCATCGACTACGTTTCCTTCCTCGACGACATCTTTTTCATCACCTCCTTCATCCTGACTATCTCTACCGCCTCCATTGCCCTCGACGGACCTACCCCGTTGACGATCATCTGGTGGTGATGATGGGCCTTGAAGAACATTGTTACTAGTTATTGTTAATATATTGTAAGTGACTCCCGTGGTATGTAAACTCATCTTATGCCTTTCGAACGCTTCGTCCAATTTTTCCGAACTTTCAGCTTTCTTAGTAGCTTGATCTTGCTCAATTTCCTTGGAGGCTTCCTCCCTGCCTCTGTTGGATTTTTCTTCGGAACAAACCTGATTTATCACCATGATAATGGAGATTGTGGGCTGATGCTACTGAGATAAATTTATGGGATATTAAGGAGAATAAGTACGATAGAAAATGTTCCTACCTTAAATAAACCATGTTACAGATCTTGGTGACTGCCTGCCTGCATTCGTCGCTTGTTCCTTTTTGGCCAACCTTGGATCCTTACCTCCCATATTTTGACCCTGCATCTAGTGTTCGTCATCGCCAGCATAATATTCAAGGATTAGCACTTTGTGCGAAGATCCGTATTGGCAGCAGGTCACTGCGAACCATTGTTTCCTGAACCTCTTTCGGGAATTGACAACTGTCGAACCTTGTGGGCATTCGGGCAATTGGTGCATTGATCTTGTGAGAACTTGAGGACTTTGAGCTTGTGGGTGATTGGTGCCCTGCTCTTGTAGAAATCGAGGCAAATTGCTTCGTGAAATGTTGCATTTGTGGGCTTTAAGCTTGTGGGTGATTGGTGTCCTGCTCTTTTAAGAATGAAGAGCCAGTGGCTCAAGACTTTTCGTACTAACGGACTAGGTCCGCTGAACCATCGAGCATACCTTTCGCAGGGTTTCCGCTCATTGACAAGAATAGTGGACAGAGCAAGTGAAGACGGCAAGGGCAAAAGGCAGAGAGTGATGTTTTGGTTAGTGATGACTTCTGAAGTAGTGAATGAACTCACATTGATGCTGCCAGAGGCAGTAGAACCAATATGACAGCATTGGAGAGAAGGGAAGTGAAGACTACAAGGTAAAAAGAAAGAGGTCAAGGTCCTGGTAAATGATGTTTTCTGAAGTAGTACTTGAACACACTTTGATATCATAGCGTTACCCTTGATAATCGCTGTGAGCGATACGATGGTAGTCGTGGCAGCTGCAGAAGAAGGCAGATGAAGATAATAAGTTAGAGAGGAAAGATTGCGAGGTTTGGGTAAGTGATGCCTCCTGAAGTAGCAGAGGTACCCACATTGCTGTTTTAGTTGTTTTGAAGATGAAACTGAGGCGTGAGAATGGTGTTCAAGATTGCTGCCTTCTGCAGATTTGAGCATTTAGAACGCTTGGCTGGTAAGCCAAGTTTGGCTCAAAATTATTTATGAGAGTTCTTTGGCTAACTCACTCTAGAATATAATTTGCTGCCACCGAAAACAGCCAACTGCAACCAAATCATTAATCCCACAGGCTTGCCTGGTCCATCTGCCACAATTGAAATGCTCACATCCCTCCAAAACCTAACCCGCTACCTCCTCCCGCTCCTTTTGCTTGTGCTTCTGCTTGTAGGATTTCCGAGATCTTCATCTGTACGTCGAAGAATTTTGCAGCGCAGCGATCTATGCAGACTCCTTCGCCTTTATTGAGTTCGCCTTCGCGGTAGTCTTTGGGAATGCATTTCTTCAAGCAAGCTTGAGTGAGTCTATTCCCATGTTAGTATACATGAATGAGAGTACGCTTGAGTTGCCTTCTCAGGACCACAAGAGGAGGAATTGAGAGCGTACTTATTGAACATATCCGTAACAAGATCCATCTCCTGCTCAGCAGCGGCGATCTTCTCCGCCGATGACGGCTGAGGCCGACCAAACCCAAACATCGACATTATGGAGGTTGATATGGGGGTGATTTGATTGTTGACGAAAAGAGCTTCGGGAAAAGTTGCACATTTGCTTGACTTCGATCGGCTCTTCGGGGTCTCTTTCTTCCGATGGAGCTTGAGCTCTCGAGAAAATGTTCAGCATTTTGACAACTTTATCCTTTAGCAACAGCTGCCTCTAGCTCTCTCCTGCCATTGTGGCTTCGTAGGTAAGTGATGTACCTCATTTTCATATTCCTACCATGATGATTCCATTTACAACATTAGAACCGTTGCGACTGATGCACCCTTGCGGCGCCTGATCTCAAAATCTCAAAAATCTGACTTAGCCATTGCGCTCCACTTGTTTCTACTCGTTCTTTAAAACACTTATGCTGATCAATTTTGAATATAGCATGAGCATTCCCTCTTGTTTTCGCTTTCTTAGGCCTTACTCGCAACGAACGCATCGGAGTCTTGCGGCTCCTAAGCAAGCTGCATATTTACAGTTTTACGCCGCTGCCAGAAGGCTCAGCAGTTCAGCACCTAGGTGGAATCATAGCAGGTCATATGATACATCAGATACCAGGGCTGAGAGTGGTATATCCCAACATAGTGCGCTACGGAACCCCGTACTCGAGGCTGGTTACACGTCCCAGAGAGATGATGTTAGACGCCGTATCGAGGAGCTGCAAGATGCAAAGGCATTAAAGTATCCTCGAATAAAGCAAGATTCCAAAGCTATAACCTGTGCAGATTTCAGGAAATTGTACAACTCTCTTAAGCCGGAGGAGGTTAAAAAGGGGGAAATTGTCACTTTACGGGGTATGTTCCTTGACACCTCCAAAACACATCTCTAAGAATGTTAGGAAGGTTGTACTCTTCGCGAATAGCGGGATCAAAGCTCGCGTTCATGGATGTTGTGCAGGATGGTTGTAAAGTACAGGCAATGTGCGATTTCGAGAGACTTGTGGCCACCGGCATTCATGTACATGATTTCAAGGACTTCTGCCAACTTGCCCGTCGAGGAGATATAATTTGTAAGCTTGTGCATCTGTAATTGAAATTCTTGAGATTTACCAATTCAGCATTTACAGGATCGCCGTTACGGACGAAGCGTGGGGAGCTTTCCCTCCTTGCGACAGAACTCCCCACTATCTTAACTCCTATATTGGCTAGTCTGCCAATTACACTCGAAAATCCTGAAGCACGCATTCGTAATCGACATGCTGATCTCCTTGTCAATCAGGAAGTTGCTGATACGTTGAAATTACGATCATGCATAATTCAATACCTACGAAACTTTCTCGTGGACGACAAATTCATTGAAGTTCAAACCCCTATTCTTGCTGATGACGCTGGAGGTGCTATCGCACGACCTTTCGTAACCAGGGCAACAGAATTCGCTGATAAGACATTGTCACTGAGGATTGCGCCTGAAATATGGCTTAAGCGCCTCGTGCTTGGTGGAATGGACCGTGTCTTCGAGATGGGGCCTGCGTTCAGAAATGAAGGCCTTGATGCAACCCACAATCCCGAATACACGACATGCGAGTTCTATAAGGCCTTTGCTGACCTTGAAGAACTGATTAGCATGACAGAATCCTTAATTTATGGACTTGCTAGTCATGTCAATCATATGATTCAAACGCAATATACCATCTTACCAACTCTGGATGCTAGGCATTACTCCAGCCCGTTCAAGCGTATTGAATTTATACCTGCTTTAGAAGCAGCGATATGGCGCAAACTACCAGAATTGCAATCTCCTAGTGCCTCTGAGGAGCTTGTCTTCTTATTTCATGACCTGTCCTTACCTCTACCAGCCTCCCCGACTCTTCCACGCCTCCTAGACAAGCTCTCATCCCTCTACCTCGAACCGCAATGCGACAGCCCAACCTTTATCGTTCACCCACCAGCGTGCCTGGCTCCTCTCTCCAAGTCCTTCCGCGACCCTGCAAGCGGCCAAATTGTTTCTGCACGAGGAGAGCTTTTCATTCAGGGCTGGGAGATTGCAAATATGTACGAGGAGGAGAATTCCCCGTTTGAGCAAAAGAAGAAATTCATGGAACAGGCGCAATGGCGAGATGATGAGAACCGTGGGGTCATTGATGAGAGTTATCTAGAGGCTCTAGAATGGGGCTTACCGCCCACAGGCGGGTGGGGTTGTGGCGTTGACAGGTTGTGTATGCATTTTGCAGGAGCAAGCAGGATCAGCGATGTTTTGTCCTTTGGAAATCTGAGAAATGTGGTAGGTTTGGTCAAAAAGACTTAGGCTAGAGGCTGGGGAATGGCTGTAAGATAGTGTTGTTGTTGATTAACTACGATAGAAATTGATGTGGAAATCGTTTATAGCTATATTAGTTCTAACGGGCATCGACTGAGATCGCCCATACGGCACATTGGTGAAGCTACCTACCCATGTTCGTCCCATGAAGGGTTTCGCGGAGCTTCATTTGAACATACGCAGTAGAGTCTTTGGAATCATGCTCAGCAGGGTATCTCCACGTGTTCCTACTCTATGTTACCAAACCCAGCTCCCAGACTCGAACAGTCTGCACGCATGCACTTCTATATATGTCGTCCTGAGTCTGTTCAAGAAAGATAATGATTATAGGGCACTCGTATTGATAGCATCCGGCCCAGTGTTCTCCTCAACCTCGCCAATCTTTGCTTCCATCTCCTCGCTGCCACCAGCATCTACAAGCACCATAGTCTCATCCTCCTCACTCTGCGGCTCCGTTTGGATCGAAGCCTCGTCTCTCATCCTTTTATTTAGGCTCCCCAGCTCCTCATCTGCTTCTCTTTTCGGTGTCGTAGGCGCCGGTTCTTCGACGGCCTCTTCTGTTCTCCTCCCAACAGCCGCCTCAACATCAATTCCTTGCATTGCCACAGCCACACTCCCGGCTGCTTGCGGTCCTGTATCTTCCATTCCTATATCTTCCGGGCCCCTAGCATGTGGGAGCTCATCGTCTTCTTCACTCTTGAGCCCGTCCGGGTCCCCAGAGTTCCGTGAATTGGCAAGCTGCGCTGCAGGAACGACGCCAGCGCGCTGTTCTTGCCGTAGTAGTTCACCTTGGGTGATCCCACCTTCGGCTCTCAAACCGCCACGGTTGTCTTTGTTGGCTGTAGAGGACAGCGTAGCAGAAGGTATACCATTCACAGATATTGAGACTGTCTCAATGCTTCCAGCACCATTTGGCCCATCGATTGTCTCCGTGCTTTCCGTCTTTACCTCACCTGTGAACTCCTGGACATGACTGCCACCATTTCCGCTGCTTATAGCTACCTGGTTCTGAGGCCGGAGCCATGGTATGGGAGTCAGAAGAGCGCCGCCTAGACTCTCATCACTCCCAAGACTTGGTACAGTAATTGTACTATTTCCCCAGGATATAGAGTTCGGATCTGCGTGGCTGCCAGTTCCATTTGGGAGAGCTCTGGGGTCCTGGACAGCGGCTGGAAGGGGATAGATGCTTGCATTAGAAGTGACATGAACAACGCGGTCGACCGCATGTAGATATGAAAACAAAGTACGGTAATGATCCTTTGGCGCGAGTATTAGCTCTGAGAGCCTCTGGATGGTATGCGGTGGGTATACGGAGAAGTAAGTTGTTAGGGTTTCCGCGATGGATTTCAAGAGTGACAGGATCTGGGGCGGTAGGGTATTGGTAGTTTCGTCGTTATCTGAATTGGCTGGTTGCAGAGAAGTCGGCGGCGCATTTTCTTTATCTGCTGATTGGGAAGATGATGCTGTGATTTGGCTTGAAACATTTTCGGGCTGTGAGGCAGCTTTAACTTGAGTCGGGATGGTGCGTTGCGGGGAAGAAGGTCGATGTGATGGTGATGTTTGAGGTATCGTAGGAATCGGAAAGTCATTGTAAGCTATCTAAAGAGTAGTCAGATACCACGGACTGGACATGGTTTGATGTAGTATTGTACCTGCTCCAGCCTAGGTATCAGTCGCGACACCAAGTCTGGCCATATCGAACTGCCATGCCTATGGTTAGTCAAGCAATATGACCGAGGACGATTAGAGGCTCACTAATCTATTGAGCCGCCCTGGGCGGCGACTTGCAAGATCTTGTTGTCCGCATCGAGATCCATTTGGTAAGGAGGTGGTCTCGAAGCGTAACGAGGCGTGTGAAATGTGCTTCGAGGTTGCTGGATACGAATCGACTCAGCCTTCCAGCACAGCCTTGCTGAGGCACGCACTAGAGAAAAGTCAAAGCCCCCCCTTGTCACACGAAAAATCCCGCACATGCGATGAGCCACGCTATTCTCGACCTGCACCTGCACCGGAACCTGTACCGGAACCTGCACACCTGCATTTCCTTGTGGCGTCAACTACGCTATTCCATGTTGTGGCAGAATTGACGTGCAGGTATCAGCCATTTTCCGAATTCCCGGCTGTCACTCCTGAGCCTCTCGTGCGTGCCTCTTAATTCTAAGCGTGACATGATATAGAAAACCCCGAAAATTGCTCTCTCCATAGTTCAAAATCCTTTCGTCCAACTCGTCCATCTAACTTCTTCCCTTAATTCAATCCTCCATTCATCCGGACGTCGCTATTCACTTACACTTTCTCCTTAGGTGTCGGCTGCGAGGCATACGCATTCGTTTCGATCCTTTCCACTGTTTCACATTGATTTCAACGCCACAGCTGAAGCGTTTCAAACCCCAACATTGCGACAACACGTACCTCAGACAAACGACATTGCGAGCACCCCAACTAACTATTTGCGTCTGACCCGTTCATCGACGGCACTCAACGAGTGTTCAGATTCTTCAAGCCACCAGTAGGCCCTTCGCCACATACCTCATCGGCGAAGTCGCTCTTTTCAAGAGCCACAACACCGGCGCACTGGCTTACCAGTACGAGGCTCGAAAATCCCTTCTCTCCGGAGACGCAGCGAATCAGGCCTACGTGGGCGGATATCATCATCGTGAAGGCCTCACACCAGCGGCAGGAGGTTTAGGACCTCGCAGGTTCAAGATGTATAGACCGAACACCACCTGGACGTGGGCCTTTCTCATTACGGTCCTCATCCAGGCTGCTATTGTACTGGCTATGGAATCGTAAGTGTGCTCCACTATGTTTGTTTGTGCCTAAATTTTGAAGCTGACTTGAAAATTGTAGTTACGTCTTTGCGAAATTTCAATTAAGTCTCGAACCAAACATGCCTGCAACTGCACCCGTCAAGACAATTCCAACTTATCTTACACTTTTCATTTTCGGCTTCGTTTACCAGTTGTTCCTCGTCTATGATTCATTGCGACTCAAGAACACCATTCAGGTCATCGGTCTCTGTATCTATAATCTTGGCATGCTTATCTATGCCGCTGTCCAAGTGGATCAAATCAAAGACTCGATCTTTTCACTTCAGAGTAGCAATTACATCACCCCTGGGGGCCAGGTGTGGAGCGACGTACATCCATATCTGATCGCCGCTCCCTGTATCCTTGCGTTGGGTACTATGACTATGTCCTTCGTTGCCTGGAAACTTTACGACGAGTTCGCCTGGACCATTTATAAGCATATCAGTGCAGACCTTCGGATGAAGCAGAGGTTTCTGACATTCCAAGTAAGCCCGGTTGATGTGCTATTCATTTATAATGAGCTAACCAAGGTTCGAAGATCTACATTGCACTTTTGAAATTCGACTTTTTCTTCTTCTTGGGCTTCACCGTGCAGTTCTTGGTAATAGTCACCGACATCGAACCAGTCGAGTTCTATCTTACCATTGCCGCCATTCCAGTTACAATACTCATCCTCCTCATGGCGGGATTTTGGACACGCAGAGAGAACGTTGTGGGAATGATTATAATTCTTATTCTCTACCTTGCTGGCGCGGCGTACTTTATCTTCAAGCTCGTACGGATCTACCAACAAGCTCACTACTTGCAATATTTACCCGTGCGGACTTCACTGACAATTTTTGGTGTCCTGACGCTTATACTCATCATTTTGACCATCGGCAATGCATCGGCATGCATGGCAAACTTTGGCAAAGGTCTAAAGCCGTTCGTCTTGAGGGGGAAGATTGGTGCAAGTGAAGAAGAGAAGTCGGACTTTCGAATGAGCGAATTGCCGGAGATGAAACATGGACAAATACCTAGCAGGATGACGATTGACTAGTTATTTTGGGTTTGTGAAGGAATTGGGGGGCTTGCTTCTACAAGCAGCTCATGTATTGAAAATAAAACGGCCTTATCATGCTCTTTCTCTGGACTTCATCACGTTGGCTGGCGTCGCATATCGGGGCTTTAATGGGTGGCGTTCAGAGATGTGGGAAGGAGTTCCGGTATTTGGACACAATGCATATGTCATATGATGAATGTTAGGAATATCCTAGAATCCCAAATTCCATCCGAACTAGATCCGTTGGTTAAAAAGCCTTGTGAGTAGCTAGCACCAACCACCAAAGCACAATCATGAGGGGGGGAAAAAAGGTGAAATACTTGATTGATTAGAGGTCATTCGAGTGGCTCGAGGATATGCCAGCTCGGTGGCTGATATGGTGCAAAAGTGGCCAACTTGAACAGCATATTGGAGACCAGACGCACGAACGAGACATGACATATTTCTTACGTGGTGCTGACGCAAGAAAGTTCAGATTCGGAGTCGAAATTGGTGTAGAAGAAATATTTTTCCCGGGCACGTTTTGTACTCTAACCCAATACTGTAAAAGTCCACAAAACACAAGCCTGAAAGCAGTACCTAGAGTATCGTAATCATATCTTTTTAGCCACAGGTTCTCACGGGGGCGAGCTCAATTCAATAATAACCAGACTCTACATTGTGAAAATTTTTTAATATCAATTTCGCCACTAAATTTGGTACAGCCGACTGGAAAGCACCGCAACAACACGCGTTACTATTGCATACTAGACAGATATTGTTCCAAAACCCTTCAGCCACATCATTCCATGATTAATTATATAGAAAAGAATAAGATGGGAGGTAGACCCCTCTCTGGAAGCTCACCACGTTGTCAATCCGACGTCAGGGCGGCTTTGTATCTATTCAATGCTATCTTGTCCCTTAACCTGGTTCCCCCTGTGGCGTCTATAGTAGTGTTACTGATAGAAACCCACCCTACTGCCCGCTCACTCTCAATCTTGGTTAAAGATGTAAAAAAATCCCGCAGAACTCCTTACCCGCCTATGCATGCCCAATATGCCATATGCTATAACAAAGGGAATTGGGTATATATGCGCATGTAGAACTCCTTCCTCTCTCTAGCCCCAGTGTGGAAAATCACGGGTCAGCAGCAGCCGCCTCCTTCTTGTCGATCACGGAATTATCGGCAACGTCTTTCATCCACTTATCCCACTTATTGTCCGTCATATCTGAGGAATTGCTACCTGTGCTTGACTCCTGGACTTCATCATGGGCTGGATCAACCTGTACGGCCTGTCCAGAATCAACATTGCTCTCAAGAATGTAGTCCTCAGTCCTTCCAACCAGACCATGATAATAGTCCACCAAAACTTCGGGTTTCGGGACAATCCTCCAATCTAACCGGTATAGGAACTCCAGCTCCAGTAACCCTAACTCTGCAAGCTTGATACCACCAACTCGTGCATATGTCGAGTTATTCCAGAAGGAGTCTGACAAACCCTTGGCAGACACCGTAGCAGCTGTGATCAGGAAGCGATGGACCGTTAGGCTGGTAATTGAGAAGGCTGGGTAGAGAGAACACAGCCGATCGATATAATAGACCATGGAGAGCAGCAACGGCGGACTCAGCGTTGCATGCTTGGCTAGACGTTGGAGGTAGTCGATGACGGAGATCCCTGGTGGCGTCCTAGATAAATATGAGCGAGGTAAGAACAGGGCATGGGTAAGGAGACAAACCTAGAATGAAATCTCGTAAGAACAACGTCTCTCAGTGGTAAATTATCGTTGGTCTCAATAAGCTCAGATATCATGTCGGCGATAAGTATTACCATATCCTCTACGTCACATAATTCGTACCTCGCGGGCAACACCTTCGCCGCAGCTTTGGCCGTCTTCGTGCGCTTAGGAGAAATTGATTGACTGGTAGCAGTAGAGGAGCTCGATTCAGCCGTCTCCTTAAATTGACGTCGCTTCGTCCTAGGAGATTGCGGTTGAGGGTCAGGCTCAGGCAGCGCAGATGAGGCTATTGTGAGGTCATGGGATGGTAAGGCTGTCGTGGGCACACTCAGCGGAGCTGATTGCGTCGCATTTTGCGTCTGAAGACCTTTGCCCTCCACAGGTGGAACCAAAGGAGAATTCTTTGCTGCTTCGCCCATAGGGCTGTACTGGGTCGAAGCGTCTTGATATTTCACGCGGAGTGGCGGAGACAGAGGGGCAGAGGGGTACAGGACAACGGGCTTGGGTGATTTTTGAGATGACGGCACTGATTTTCTCGGTGAAGACTGATACATTGAAAGGGCCACAGATCCATTTCTGAAAGCGGCGACTCTGAAGGTGTTAGGACTGTGCGAAGGGGAAGCTGCAAGCATCTTTCTCTTCTCTCGTCTTTGCCTATTCCTAGTGCTCGTCTGTTCTGCTGTCGGCTGTGCCTTGTCTGCTTGAGTGGTGCATCATCTATCGCGGGGCATGAGGGGTGACTGACCGACAAACAGACGAGGAAAGTATCACTGCGATTTAAGTAGCATGCAGGTAGTTGGGTGGTGAGTAAGGCAAAGACTGCCCTGCCGAGAGAGGGCGTTAGACACGAGACGCAAATGCTGCCTTGGTTTTTGGGAAACGCCCTCGGAAATTCTACTCTATGACGAATGGAGAGACTAGCAACCGGCATCGGAACCAGGGGCAAGGCACAGCAGGCCTTCAATTTTCATGCCGTAAAACGAGCATTTCAAACTACTCCGATGTGATAGTATCTTTCCACTAGAGTACGAAGTATAACAATCATATTCCCTGGGCAGCCTTCCCACGTGTCAAGAACAGCAAATGGGGTCTATCTAACAAGCTCAACCCGCAGCGTATCTTCGGAAACCACCTGCAACGTACTATTCGCGTTGCTATCTCTTTCCAATCTTTCGATCGCAGCTCGATACTGTGATGGGCGTCAGCTTTAACTTAGGAAGGTTTCTGAATGGCTAGTTACCTTGAAGACAAAATTCAGGACTAAAGCAACTAGTAGAGCTGCGGAAATAAGTATAGGCCCGACGAAATTATCGAAATCCTTGCCACTCCGTTGTACAATCATGTTCCGGCGGGTGAGGTGCATATAGTACCCCCAAAGTCCAGCAAAACCTGCGATGACGATGTATGCGATGCCCATGAACTCCGCAACATAGTCTCCACCCGCAGCAGTATATAAACCAACCGCAAGACCTCCCAGCAAAATGCAGATGTGTTGCCATTTAAGGAAGGTTCGCTCATTAGCTAACCATACCTTAGGCTCAACCTGGAGCGGACCGGAGTCCTTGATGAGCTGTCCAGGCTTCGTTACTCCTGGTGGCAGTTGCACGGTTTCCTTCCGACGTGACTGCCCATATCTCGACAATGAGAAAGATGGAAAGATAGAAGACAATGTCCCGTAACCTATTTGGCGACTTGTACCATCGCCACCCTCCTCATCTTCTTCTCGAGCTTTGCCTTTACCAATCCCCTCAGCATCAGACATGGCTCGAGATTTTGAGCTGGCTTCTGTAGCAAGCCGGTCACCTAGATACGAGTTGCCCAGCGGGGAGCTGATTGCAGGTTTATAGCTTGCACTCCTGCCTTTAGGGCTTGAAATGAAACTTCCGACAATGAGTTCATTTTCTGCCCTTCGTGCCTTCGCCTGCTCTTCTTCTGCAAACGCTGTATGGGGATCTTTTCTGATATCGGTTTCAACCTCGCTGAGCCAAAATGGTAGATTGTTAACATTATCCTCGAATAGAGATGCAACACCATGAACAAATTTCGAAAATTGAGGAGCTTTATGTACGAGGTGAGATGCCATCAGGTCTTGGACCCATTGAGGTGCTTTCCTACTAGCATCTTCCTTGACTTTGATCTCTAGAATCGCATAGGGGAATCGAGATATCTCGCCTTGGTTAATGTTCGAAAAAGGGTATTCCATCCTGCTGTTATCGATGTCTAATCTATGCCATTCCTCTGGACTTCTACAGGGGCGATCGGGGTCGAGAGAATCCTCACGGATGAAAGCAAGCTGGGTATCGATGGAGATTCTGACTCGATCGTCCAGAGGCTTCTGAAAGGCAGTTCTGGTGTAGTTGGCTCTCATTACGGGCTGCAGGTCATTGTCCACGATGAACTTTTGAATCTCGGTAACGGTCTGTTTGAAATCTGTGATTGTTTCCTCAGGTTGTCCTTGTCTTTCGAGCTTCTGGACCGCCTTCTCCATATCATATTCTCCTTTTATGTATGTCTGAATATACTTGTCTTTGATAGGGAATCGCCGTTCCTCACTACTACCGCTCTCGTGAATGATCTTCTGCTCAACCAATATATCTGGCCTGTCGCTCAGCTGCCCATACCATCGAAGACGTAAGGATGATGCATCCACTTGGCGTCCAACCTTTTGGGTGTAGAGAGAGAATTGTGGATTATCAAAGTAGAGGGATGTTATCGTGGGATCGCCTTGCGACGCATCTACTTGCTTTGCGGATTGCTGGCTATATACTAGAACAGGTAAACGCCGCAGAATATAGGTCCTCAGCTCGACAAGATTTTCAGGATGGACCCAAACTACGAACATGATTAGCCACCATTATGATTTATGAGTATGATCTTGTTACCCACACTTATATGCAGTGTACTTCTCACCGCTCTGCAATTGATCTGGTACGTCAGATGTAGAAGACGTTTTCTGCTCACTGCTGTCCTCAAGGTTCTGGCGGATGATGAAGTACATCATAGACAACTTATTTAGTAACGGCGCATAGCTCTGCTCCGAATTGAACGGCCTCTTCGATAAACTTATCTGTAGCAGAGGCCGGACCTTGTACCTATTTCCTCGTTTTCGATCATGTTTCTTAACAATTTTAAGGAATGCTGTGTAACAAATGTTTGAATATTTTTTCAGCTCTTTGACATCATTGGTAATGCTGTCCAGCTCCCCCTCAAGTTCTCTGAATCTGCCAAACGTAATATCGTCTTTTGGTTTGCCTTCTTCCGGTGCCAAGTCTTTTAGTTTCTCCCCCGCGAGTGTCGTCCGCTGCTCGAGCTTCTTGAAGGTCGATTCTTGGAAGGCTGCAACTTTCTCCAGCTGAACATTGAAGATTTCCTCACAGAATCGAGCTTCGTCATCTTCAGTCCAAGGTTTGTCTTCATCTTGGGAGCCGTCTTCCCGCAGCAGACTCTTCAGCTTAGCATAGTCTACGTACTGGTCTTTCCATGGGGGGTATATTGCCTCCCGCAACGTCTTTCCGAAACGCATGCTGGATGATTGGCTCAACTAAGAGCTCCGATGGTCCTGCTCTCGTCGTTGTAACCACCAGCTCTTGATCAAATCAATGGAAGCTCGTGCAAGAAAGGGAGAGATGGGATGAGTTGTAAGGTAGTAAAGAAGTTATCCGCGGGGATCCTAGAGCTGGCCTCCTAGCCTTCCAATTCTGACTGACTGACTTTTGACCTGACCTTGATGGTTTTCGAACGAGGAATGAAGCTGTCTCGCTTGAGCTTGAGGTTAGCGGGGTAAAGGAACTTTTTCGTGAGAAGCTCCGAGAGCGCTCTCGGCCTGGCAACCAACGTGCCACGATATGTTAAAACCATTGGTCAATGGGGTTTATATTTATGCGCATCAACGAATGACTTAATATTCCATTACCTATGGTAAGTCATACCATGTGGGTCACGTGTTCAGAGACCATCTCGTTACATAACATGATTTATACTTGATGGGTTGAGCAATTTTATGTTCATTAAAGAGTACCTTCAAAAATTGGAAAAAGGGGTCGACTGAGCACCAGAGACCGACGAATCTGACGTCCATCTCAGCTCCAAGTTATCGCAGGTGAGGGTAAATAAAGAACCACTCTCTGCCCAGGAAAAGGCAACGCCAAAGAAGTCTTCAACGAAGGTCAAGGTAGATAATGATAGTGATCTAGAATAGCCGGGCCCAGGTACTTGCTAGAACAGCAAATATCTGAGCTTTACCTAGCTGCAACTTGCTGTCGTCAGGAATTTGGAATGCTTTGTGGAAGGGTTCGATAGTCTTCGGATGGCTTGGAAAAGACTTTCGGTTGCTCATTTACGAGGTCTGGAAAAGGCTTCCGGTTGCTCATTTACAAAAAGTGAAAGAACCTCCTCTTCACTAAATCCAGGAGTAGGACCAAAGAATCTCTGATTGCCTCCTGATACTATCCCTTTCACAGATGGTCATTTGACAATCTCCCTAACTACTTGTAGATGCTGGATGGCCGAGCGAACATGGCCAGGTCCGACATATTGAGAAAGTATTCTTCATACCGCTATTGCTATTGCTACAGGGAATAGTTTGGAAAGGCTTTGAATGTCTCAAGCGGACCTGGGTTGTAGGTACTGGCTCTTGACGATGCCGCCAATTACTGGAAGATAGCTAGAATGCTCCAAGAAAATATCACATTCCCGTGCACATGCTCTCCCTTCACTGATACCCCTAAAACACGCATTAGATATTTAGATCATGTAGATGTGGGAAATCGACCTACCAAACGATTAGAGATTGTCCACGGCGACAATCTCCGGCAGCAAAGATACCTTCCACGTTTGTGTGATACTTTCCTGGCGGTGTCTTGACATTCTTACGTGCATCCTTTTCAATATCGTCCCCCAAGACGCGGTCCTCTGGACCAAGAAAGCCCATGGATAAAAGGACAAGCTCGGCTGGAAAGTATTGCTGCGAGCCATCAATTTTCTTCATGTCCCAACCGCCGGTGGCGGACTTAGTCCATTCGACACGAATAGTGTTTATACCCTTCACTTTGCCGGAACCGTCATCGACAAATTCCTCCGACATGACACAGAATTCTCGAGGATCCCTTCCCATATGCTGCCTGACTTCTGTATGACCGTAATCGACGCGGTAAATTCTTGGCCACTGTGGCCACGGATTGTCGCGAGCTCGCTCGGGAGGCGGCTGGGGTAGAAGCTCAAAATTCGTGACTGACTTCGCACCATGACGGACGGAGGTACCAATACAGTCATTCCCAGTATCACCACCACCAATGACAACGACGTTCTTATCCTTTGCCGAGATGTACTCTCCATCGCTGAGCCCAGAATCAAGTAGCGACTTTGTATTCCTGCGCAGGAACTCCATAGCAAAATGGACCCCTTCAAGATTACGATTCTTGATTGGAAGATCGCGTGCAACAGTAGCGCCAGTTGCAATGACAACAGCATCATTCTCAGCTTTCAGATCCATGAGTTTGATGTCCTGGCCCACAGCAACTCCAGTCTTGAAGACAACACCTTCCGCAGCCATGAAGTCGGTTCGTCGCTTGACGATCTTTTTGTCAAGCTTCATATTTGGGATACCGTACATGAGCAGACCACCCAAACGATCGGCACGCTCATAGACCGTCACGTGGTGGCCGGCCTTGTTGAGTTGATCTGCGCAAGCAAGCCCTGCTGGCCCAGATCCAATGATTGCAACGCGTTTGCCTGTGCGCACCTTTGGGGGTGTTGGTATCATCCAGCCCATTTCAAAGCCTCGATCGATGATGGCACACTCGATAGATTTGATGCCCACAGGATCTTCATTTATTCCAAGCACACACGCACCTTCACAGGGAGCAGGACAGACACGACCAGTGAATTCAGGGAAGTTGTTCGTCATCAAAAGACGGTTGAGAGCGTCTTTCCATTGATTCTGGAAGACGAGTTCATTCCATTTGGGAATAATGTTGGAGATCGGACAGCCAGAATCAGACTGGCAAAACGGTACGCCGCAATCCATACAGCGGGCAGATTGATATTTTAGTTCATCCTCATCAAGTCGTTTGGAGAGCTCGGCCCAATCACGAATCCGCGTCTTGGCCGACCGATATTTCTCGGATCGACGCTGATACTTCATGAACCCTCTGGTTTTGTCTAGGACAAGGGAACGCTTCTTCTCAGCAGCTCCATCCCCGACAGTTTCTTCAATGTCCTGCAGATCAGATTTCTTCCCATGAGCATGCTTTTCCTTTGCCCCTTTCTGATTCTCCTGAAATTCCCGAACTGCTGAACCCGGCAGCAAAGGTAATTGATATTCATTGCGCTTTGTTTCAGCGGCCTTGGCAGCCTCCTCTTGTAAGACTCGTTTATAGTCAATCGGAAGGATTTTCACGAAGCGTGGCAAAGCTCTGTTGAAGTCAAGCAATATACGAGCAGCCAGTTCAGATCCTGTATAGTGGTGGTGATCCTCGATCAAACCACGAACGAATGCAATCTCAGCTGGATCATCAATACCAGATACTTCTACCATCTCAGGGTTGAGTTTGGACATGAAGTCTTGTTGGATATCCAAAACATAAGCAATGCCACCAGACATACCCGCAGCGAAGTTGCGACCAGTGCCGCCGAGGATGAGGACGCGACCTCCAGTCATGTACTCACATCCGTGATCACCGACGCCCTCGACAACAGCCGTAGCTCCGGAGTTCCGTACAGCAAAGCGCTCTGCAGCGATGCCACGGAAGAACACGGTGCCACTGGTCGCACCATACAAGCAAACATTGCCCACAAGGATATTCTCTTCTGCTTTGAAAACTGCAGCACGAGGTGGATAGATAATCAGTCGACCCCCTGAAAGGCCTTTCCCAACATAGTCATTGGCATCTCCCTCAAGCTCCAAAGTGATACCTGGCGCTAGAAAAGCGCCGAATGACTGCCCAGCAGATCCCTTAATGTTGACATGTACGGTATCTATAGGGAGGCCGGCCTCGCCATAGCGCTTGGAGAATTGGTATGATAGAGATGTCCCCATTGCGCGGTCGGTGTTGACGATGTCGCATTCAATTCGGGAGGGTAAACCCTTGTCGAGGGTCAACTCGGCTTCGGAGATCAATTTGTTATCAAGCCTGACGTAAAGTCGATGGTCTTGCTTGCGGACATTGAAGGTGGCAACACCAGGTCGAAGTTTGTGGGCTGGTGTAAGAATCAGGGAAAGATCAATGTTGGCGGTTTTATTAGTCCGTAAATCCTCCCGCACACGAAGGGCTTCAGCATGGCCAACCATTTCATTAATAGTTCGAAAGCCAAGCCTGGCCATAATGGCACGCAGCTCATTCGCAATGTAATAGAAGAAATTAATAACATGTTCAGGTGTACCCTGGAATTTCTTTCGTAATTCCGGATCCTGGGTGGCAATTCCCACAGGACAAGTATTCACTATTAAAAATTAGCATGAAAATAACACAAAGAGCTCAAAGTGTTGACAAACTATGGCACTTGCGCATCATAATGCAGCCCATGGCAATGAGGGGAGTTGTAGCAAATCCCCATTCCTCGGCTCCGAGTAGACAGGCGATAGCCACGTCACGGCCTGTTCGCAACTGACCATCAGTCTGGACGACAACACGGCCTCTTAAATCGTTTAGAACTAGAGTTTGGTGGGTCTCGGCAAGACCCAACTCCCAGGGCAAACCGGCATACTTGATACCAGTCCATCGAGATGCACCAGTTCCCCCATCGTGTCCCGAAATCAAGATATGATCTGCCTTTGCTTTTGCAACGCCTGAAGCAACAATACCAACACCAGTCTCGGAGACAAGCTTCACAGACACCCGGGAGCGAGGATTAGAGCATTTCAAATCATATATTAATTGCTTGAGATCCTCAATTGAATAGATGTCATGATGGGGTGGGGGAGAAATAAGGCCCACGCCGGGAGTGGAGTGACGGGTACGAGCAATAGACTTGGAGACCTTGTGGCCAGGAAGCTCACCACCTTCGCCAGGCTTAGCTCCTTGGGCCATTTTGATTTGTAGCTCGTCCGAGTCCGCCAAATAGTGGGAAGTCACTCCGAAACGTCCAGACGCAACTTGTTTGATAGCTGATCTCATGGTGTCGCCGTTCGGCAATCTTTCAGAGCGCTCTGGATCCTCCCCACCTTCGCCGGTGTTGGACTTACCGCCAAGACGGTTCATAGCCACGGCAAGCGTGGAGTGAGATTCCATGGAGATGGATCCGTAAGACATGGCTCCTGTGCAGAATCTACGCACAATCTCTGTCCATGGCTCAACTTGATCGATTGGCACCGGTGTGCATTCGTCGAACTTGAAGTCGAGAAGGCCTCTGAGAGTACAAGATTTGATCTGTTCATACTCAGATATCGAATAAGCCTCATAAGATTTGTCATTCTTGGTTCTCACGGCATCTTGGATATTGGCAATCGAAGTTGGGTCGTTAATGTGCGGTTCACCACCATCCCGCCAATGGTACTCTCCTGACTCCACAAGGCCTGGAACGCTCACTGTGTATCGTGAAGGGAAACCTTTCTCATGAAACCTGAAAGCATCCTCAGCAATTAATTCGAAAGTAACACCTCTGATTCTGGTTGCCGTTCCCTTGAAACATCTATCGACCACCGTGTCATCTACCCCAAGTGCTTCAAATATCTGAGCACCTTTGTAACTAGCCAGCGTAGAAATGCCCATCTTACTCATGACCTTGAGTATCCCTCCATCAGCCGAGTACTTATAGTTGCGTATTAGCATATCATCACTGAGCTTTTTCCGGATGAGCCCTTCACGGTTGAGCTTGAGGATACATTCCATGGCAAGGTAAGGATTGATAGCATCAGCACCATATCCAACCAGTACACACATGTGATGCACCTCACGTGCTTCGGCGGTCTCGACTATAAGCGCTGCGAGTGAACGCCACTTATTATTCACTAAGTGGTGATGAACCATGCCAGATGCCAGAAGTGTCGAGACAGGAACACGTTCCGCGGATGTTGCACGATCCGAAAGAATGATAATACGGTCCTTGTTCTCTATGGCAGCTGTCGCCTCAGCGCATATGTAGTCGAGGTGCTTGAGATAACCTCGAGTCCCTTCTGACTTTGGGAAAGTCAGATCAATGATCCTGACAGTCCAATCTGGGTGTAGCTTAGTGATGTTCTTCAATGCATTGAACTCTGGAATCGACAGCACGGGAGTAGGGAGCAATAATCGGCCACATTGAGACGAATCCATCTCGAGCAGGTTGCCTTGAGGCCCAACGTAGCACTCGAGTGACATGACGATGGCTTCTCTGATAGGGTCAATTGGCGGGTTCGTTACCTGTGCGAAGAGCTGGCGGAAATACTCATATAACAGACGAGGGGCTTGAGCAAGGCAAGCTAGAGGCGCATCGTTTCCCATGGAGCCCAAAGCTTCCTTCTCATCAGAAGCCATGGGGCCAAGGAGGAGGCTAACTTGCTCGAAGGAGTAGCCAAAGGCCCTAAGCATGGGATCCTCTTGGATAGATGATTGATCAAGCTTGGCCGCGAGCTCTATCTCTCCATCCTTCATGAGTTCCTTGTGGATTTCCGGCAGGCTGATCAACTCTTTCTGTAGCCACAAGCGGAAATCATGTCGATTCGCAACAGTTGCCTTTAGCTCTGTATCGTCAATGATCCGGCCTGCAAGCGTGTCCACGAGCAGCATCTTCCCCGGCTGCAACCGGCCCTTCTGTACAACACGTTCTGGATCCACAAGAATAGTCCCAACCTCGGATGCGCAAATTATTCTATCATCGTCTAATACGTAGTATCTGCACGGACGTAGACCGTTTCTATCCAGGTTGGCACCACAGTAGCGACCGTCAGCGAAAGTGAAGAGAGCTGGCCCATCCCAAGGCTCCATCTGGCAAGCTGCCCACTCGTAGAAAGCTGCTTTGGCCGGGTCCATCGCAGAATTGTCTTGCCACGCCTCAGGGACCATAAGCATAACAGCTTCTGGGAGAGAGAGGACACCATTAATGGTCAGAAGCTCAAGCACATTATCAAAAGCTGCTGAGTCGGAGCCGCCATCCTCGACGATTGGATAAAGAAACTCTAGTTCATCACCAAAGATGTCGGACTGCATTACGCCTTCTCGTGCACGCATCCAATTTTTATTCCCCCGTAAAGTATTAATTTCGCCTATAATGCTATTAGTAAACAAACATCAGTTGACATGTTTCAAGCAAAGTGTGTTTACCATTGTGAGCGGCCCATCGCAGAGGTTGAGCGCGGTCCCATGACGGGAAGGTGTTTGTGGAGAAACGCGAATGTACGAGAGCAAAATGGGCTTCGTAATCAGCGTTCACTAAATCATAATAGTACTGATAGACTTGTACAGGAGCAAGCTGGCCCTTGTAAACTATATTTTTGTTTGATAGGGAGCACAAGTAGAACCAGTTGTGGAGACCAATAGTATGGGTGGCACGCTTCCGGAGCACATAGAGTTGTTTCTCGAAATGTTTCTCATCAAAATGATCTGGATCCGTGGTTTCTGGTGCATTTCCGTAGCCGTATGCAGAAGCAAGCACAACGAATGGTTGCAATATGATTGGCTCACGAGAAGAAGCAGCAGGACCCAAAAGTGTGGAGTCTTTTGGGGGCTCACGCCAACCCAACACACGCAAGCCTAAGGATTCTGCAATCTCTTCCAACTGTCTCTTGGACTCATGCAAAGTCTCCTGATCAGGCTTGAAAAAAAGATTGCCTACGGCATACTGTCCCTGCGGCGGTAGCTTGAACTCAGTCTCTCTTTCGAAGTTCTTGATGAAGAATTTGTGAGGAATCGAGGTCATGACACCCGCACCATCTCCGTCTCGCGCATCTGAGCCTACTGCCCCGCGATGGGTCATGTTACACAGCAAATTTCGCGCTAAACAGGAAGTTCAGCGAAGTCGCCTTGAATATTTCGTCATTCACATACCATCGCTTACGATTTTGTGGCTCGCCTTGCCCTTAATATGACTGCGTTTATTGTTACTCTTGATCCCTCCTTCGACGTTCTTGGAGGCCGAGTGCTTACCATGCGAATCCGACACCGCAAGCATCTTTCTCCAAACTTGGATCATATAATCCCCTGGCACGCAGTGTCAGCTTGAATTGGCTAGAAAGAATTAGGTTCGGAGATAACACACTGTTTCACGGGCAGAGCGCCCGCCCAAGATGCATTATTCTCGAGTTGATACTCATATTGATGGTACGGCTCGTTCTCAGCTTCGATCTGGATGTGTCTGTCATTGAAGTCGTCGACTCCGCCCATATTAGTCAAGAGGGTCGGCGAATTCGGGGTGGATGTATGTATCGCAGCCAATCGAACAAGGCTCTCAACTTAGTGAGCTCGAGCAGCGTGTGCAAATTATGTCTAATCATGTATCAATCAAGTCAGCTCTAATGACCCATCATAAAGAGGTGAAATTGAGGGATAGAAGACCGGGAAGAAAGTTCAAATATGCGCAGATAAAGAGGGAAAGCATTCGCGACAGCTCAAGTGCCTTTTCATTGTACCGCGTGAACGAGTTGATTTGGGGGATGAATGAGTAATTCGCCAATGGAAGGCTTTCTGAGCTGCAACTCGCTCTGAACAGGTATGAATGGTTGGATCACGGCTGATTCGGCCGCGAAGCAACTTTGGTAAGGGTTGGCGAATGACACAAGCAGAGAAAATGCAGGCCTGTCATGCACAAATGATGTACTTTTGTTGCGGTACGCGATAGTGGCGGGTCTCCATCGGATAAAGATAAATGAGTGACTAGAGCTGCACGTCCGCGAAATTGGTAGGAATGGGAAAGCTTAACCTAAAAGGCACTTACACAAGCTTCGAGATGAATTTAACAATGATAAAAAAAGGAGGTAGAGTATGGCCAATTCCAAGAAGACAAACTTTTTCCACGACGAAGGGTGTGTGGTGCGGAGCGGAAGAAGGGAGAGGGAAGAGGGAGAACGACTTTTCTTTTATGACACGATGGCAGGCAGGCAAAAATTAAGGCACAGAAGGCGGTAGGAGGAGTAGTGGGGAAGTGAAAGAGGACAGGCAAGGTATACAGTAGTAATATCTACAGAATTGAGCCGCTAACAAGGTGGATAGTCGGCGGGGCTGGAACCCATATCGGAGGAGACCGTAGTGAAGGGAGGGGTCTGTCACGCTTAAGACCTCTCATCTTATATTCCGACCTCCCGTGGGATGAACAAAGAAATATTAGGCCTACCCGCCTTGGTACGTACATACATATACATATTGTAGATGTGGCCTTTGGTGGCTTCAAATGTTTTCTGCGTGCCCCCCACCAATATTTTTTTCCAAGTCGAGTTGTTCACCACGCACCATCGTCCTCTATCTTGACACGGTGACAGTGAAGATCTTCGTACGCCTCGGACCTCGTACCTCGTTCCATATGCAGGACTTCTCAGGCTGATACAGCCATTATTCCCTCCTCTTGTCCGCCCGCCTGGAAAATTTAAAGAATAACGCCACATGCAACGTACATCATCGCTCCGAATCTGCCCCTCGTCACACGGCAGTACACAACACAAGAGGCCAAAGCTGTGTCGGAGGCGTAGCGCATCTCAATTTCGCCGTTCTCGGATCAACCTTATGGCAATCAAAGGACTATGATTCGGCAGAAAAAGGTAGTCTGTATAAGAGGATTGCCTTAGTCGATCTTAGAAGACTAGACGAAAAGCTCTCGAGTGGCCGAATGGGCGGCCGAGCTCGTCTTTTTTGCTCAGGTATGATCTTCGTCTCGACTCCTCGTCTGCAAGCGTTGGTCGTTACTTGACAGCATTCAATTCCCAATCAGAAGTGTCCGGCCTATCGACTGCCGACCATTACATTATCACGACGGCTTTTGCGCCCCCGCGTGTCCTGGCGCCCTTGTCGTGTTTTTAGTCTTGCAGCTACCCCTGCATCTGCATCTAATCTCATAATTCTGCATGTGCGTGTTTACGTGGGCTGGCCCCTCTACTCCACCTTCCACCCGGCAACCCACGCCAAAATTCGTGAGTGGAATAACCGCGCAAAGCACATGAAACCCTCCCGGAAGCGTGTGGAGAAACGTCACTTCTGCCGTGACCCGGTCCCTGCCTTCTTGTTTGCCCAGTTTGTATGCCTTGGCTTACGTATTGCGTACAAAATATATTTACTTTTGTCGGTGACCACAAACAACAACACTTCTGTCAAATGCTGTCCTCACTGCCGAGCCTTGCTCCTCGCGATGTGAGACCTTTCTGCCTATGATGGATTGCTCATTTTTGGCTGATTATCATTGCTAGTCACACGCGCTTTGGTACACCTCAACCCATCAATCAAACAATTCATCCAACAACCACCACCAAGAGCCGGTTAACCATACCTCCGATCTTCTTGCCCCTCCTCCAGGCTCTGTCCAAAATGCAGGAATATATTCCCAAAGGCGCTCCCAGCAGGTCGCCGGTAGTAGCAGATCTCCCCTAGCACGCCTGCGTGCCGACGAGTTATATATGGAACGCCGAAAACAAAACGTACAAAATTATGGGAGCTCGTGGATCAAGCCGCCGGGTATCTTTAAAAGTCTCCATCAGCTTCGCGAAGAGAGACGCGAAATGGAAGAACATCAGGAAGCTCTCCGTCGTGAACAACTAGCTCAAGAATTGGCAGAGGCAGAAGCAGCTGGCGAATTGCTGCAAGGCGACGGCGTGGATGGAGAAATGGAAGCGGCGAGAGACCTAGACGATGACATCCCTGAAGCGGAGACTACCGGCTTAGGTGAAGATGACTCAGAAAATGAAGAGGTTGAGAATGATATTGCAGCAGCACCACGGGGAGTTTTGACACAGCGTATGCCAGATGAGGCATATCGTGAAGCACTCGTGCAGGGCGAGGAAGTACTGGGCAGACGTTTTGCTGGCGATGGTGGTTCTGATACCGATGCAGACAATCAGTCACAAATGCTACAAGAGGAAGACTTGGTCCACGAGACTGGACCTAGACCAGCGGTTGAAATGGGGATGGACATGGACATGGAAGCAGATCTTGACGATGATGTTCCTGATGCTGAGCATGGCGAGTATGAACATACAGATACTGAGGCAGAGCTGAGCACAAGCGACGATGAAAGCATAGACCTGCAACGTTGGCCTCAGGGACGGGCGCTGAATACAAGTATGGTCAGAAGTGATGGTACACAGAATAGTCTGGATCTGAGCAATATCGACCTAACCGGTGAAGTTGGGAGTCCCAGACCAAGAGCTGGCTCCGGGAGATATCAAAGGAGACAACATTAAATTAATATGAACCTCCCTGATGATTTAGCTTAAGACAGCATCATACCAACAGTGGTTTGATTATTTCATTTGAAGTTTTGAGCCTGCTGAGCAAAATGACCATGCGCTTCGGAAAGATGCTTGCCATTTGGAAAGACCATAAAAAACGCCCATGCCTTTATCTATGCCTGCCCCATGGCCGATGCTACTGCGGCGTTAAAATACCGGAATTACAGGAAGAACACCAGATGCAGTACGGTTAGGATGTATGACCCTCAAAATACCCAGACATAGAAGAATAAGAATCCAATAGCTGCAAAGAATGCCAGCCAAACTTTCCAGCCCACCCCGGTACTTTCAGCCATTATGAGCATCCTGTTCATGGTACCACGTAACCGTACCCTAGTGTTGTCGAAGGAGTCGTTAATTTTTTCTGCAAAGGCCGATGAGTCGCGGATTTCGTCGCCGATGGCTATGGTCATCTATAGGAGCTTGGATGTCAGCATTTTCCGATATCCAGCCTTTAAAACTAAGAGGATGATGCAACGCACGTCTTTCAACTGCCTCACTTTGCCCATAATACCTTCAACTTGGCCATCATTTTGACTCTCAAGTTCATTCAATACCGCATCACTGTATTGACCCCTGCAAATTCATCCGTAAGCCTTTTCTGATGCCCAAACGCTGTAGTGCTTTGCCACTCATTACCACATACCTTGAATTCGGCGTCGCGGGCCTATATGCTGGCTTCTCTGAACCTAGCCCCAATCCAGCCGACCCATTCCCAGAGCCTAGGTATCCATAAGGACCACCGTAGCCCGGTCGGCTGGGGCTCGAGCTTCCGTTTCTTGTTCTGTCTCCTGCACCACTGTCGTAACCCTCGAAAAGTGCACTACGTGGATCGCGTTGGTGGAGTGATGAGGGACCAAATCTAAGATACGGTAAGCCCGTCAGCTATATGACAGATATGAGAGACAACGATAGAATATGTAGTCAAGAAGAAAAGGACACAAGTTGCCAGAAGACAACAGCCCAAGGTCGTATGGCACGCATGATCTGGCTACATCGCAGACTGGTATAATGATGATATGTGAATCCTATGTCCAGCTCGTTGGCCGATCATGACACAGGGAGAAGGGTAGATTGGTTCGTACCTTGATGCCATGCTTGATATGTTGGCGGAGAGCGACTGCACGTGAGGCAAAGGTTGGGGAACTGTGTTCGCTTGTTTCAAACTTGGCTACACACGACTTGGAGGAAATCATTTCGACAGGGGCAGAGAGGGGGCAAGAACCAGTCGATAATTAGTGAGACTTCATGACAATTAAGCTACAGGTATTTGGCACGGTATATCACGTGAAGTGTTCAATTTGAAAGGGCAGGCCGTCTGATTGAGTTGGGTTTTGTAGTCTGGACGCCTTTCCCATGGAATCTACGAAGTACAGAATCATGTCGAGCTGGTTTGAATAATTGCCTTGCAGCGAATCAAATCGTAAAATCGTATGGCCATCACCTCATGTTATGCATTTAGCTAGAGAAGTATTGGGCTGGAAAAACTTTTTGTCGAAAAGTATTTGCAAGTGCTCTCTGCTGTGAGTTGCTTTCGAAAGAAGGATGATTGTCCAAGCTTTGATATGACATGATTACGGGCAGTTCGAAGTCGAGACACTGCAAATATCAATTGGCGATTCATCCGCATGTTGATGACCAATCCGAGAAGCTATAGTCGGCTCAAGCTTATTCTTCCATCTTATCCTCGTCCTCAGGTTCTTCAAAGTCATCATCATCATCCTCATCCTCTTCGTCCTCAGGGAGCTCTTCAGCAGCCTTCGCAAAGTCGATCTGGCGACCTCTAGTCCGTCTACCATCGCTGAGGATGTTGCTGGTATCAATCTCCTCCATGTTGTCATCATCAGGTTCGTCGGCTACAAGAACAATGAGCAATGACCTGAAAAGTATAGTATTACTATGTATAGTGATCTCACCAACTTCCGTAGTCTGAAGCGACAATCATTAGCCTATATTCCGTGATGTGAAATATGCTCTAGTACCTACCTCATCAATTTCTTCCTCACTAGAACTGTCATCTGTTTCGCCCATGCTCACATCTTGGGCTGCATGGTCAGCGGTGGCTTTGCCCTTGCCCTTGCCTTTGTCAAAGACGGGCGCGTCCGTGTTGGAGTGCTCGTGCGCTGTTGGAGCAGCGGAACCATTTGGTGCAGACATCTCGAGGACTCTTGATTAAGCTGGCGGTAAGAAAGTTTTGGGGTGCTGGTGTGACTCAGGCAGTGGATCTGGACCAGCGTTGCGTTGAGAGCAACTGCAAGTGAAGAGGAAGCGACAGATGAGGAAACGCGAC
>Ga0335075_10001174_pt1 | contig 43671 bp, 38 predicted proteins | sample Lox_Sample_24_FD_206723 | JGI IMG/M metagenome (GOLD analysis project Ga0335075, IMG submission 206723) | Soil microbial communities from Loxahatchee National Wildlife Refuge, Florida, United States - Lox_Sample_2.4 | ecosystem: Environmental > Terrestrial > Soil > Wetlands | place: USA...
ATCGCCCCCAGATATCCTCACGCCTGTACGCCCGGGGTGTTCTGGGTCGAATCTGATGGTTATTTGGTGCCGCATTCGACCCAGAATGGGTTGGGGGGTTGTTTTCTGGCTTGGGTTTGGTATTCGCAGGCTTTACAATGGGTCTGTGAGTTGAACGGCTGCGGCGAGACGCTTGCGTCTTGTCGAGGAAAGTCCGGACACCGCATGGCAGGACGGTGGGTAACGCCCACCCGGGGAAACCCGCGGGAAAGTGCCACAGAAATACACAGCCGATGGCGCGGCCACACGTGAGCCGCGAACAGGCAACGGTGAAAAGGTGCGGTAAGAGCGCACCGGCGTCGTGGTGACACGGCGGCCAGGTAAACCCCGTCCGGTGCAAGACCAAACAGAATCGCTGACCCGGCCAGGCGAGATTCAGGTAGGTCGCAGGTGCCGAAAGGCCCCTCCGGTTTGATCGACCGGCGAGATAGATAGTCGTTCACGACAGGATCCGGCTTACAGACTCACTAAGGAAAGGGCCCCGCAAGGGGCCCTTTCTATGTCCGACGAGATGTTTGTGAAGCTTTGCCAACACTTCGCGTGAGGCTTTGCTAACCTGCCCGGACCTTCTGCTGAATCTCCGTCACAAGATCACGGAGATCGGGGGACCCGAGTTGGACCTAGGTCCTTGGGGCGAATCTTCGGCATCTGCCAAGTAGCGCTGCTCTTTCAGCGCGAGCCCGACAGCTAACCCCGTAAGCAATGGAAAGAGAAAGAAGAAGGAATGATCCACAGCCTCCGGCTGGGCAAACTTCATACGCTGTTCCTGCTCGCCGTCGCGGCCATCTGCGCCGTCGTCGCAAGCCTCGCTCTCAACGCCGATTCCGGCACCGCCGCCACCCGCGCCGGCGGTGGAATCACGATGGGCACCACGCCCACCAACACCCCCTCGAAGTCCGTGCTCGCCCCGCGCTTCGGCAACCGCGCCCTCAAGGAGGGCATGGTCGGAGACGACGTGCGGATCCTCAAGGGCATCGTCCGCTCCAAGGCCCTGCTCGTCGGCACCCCTCTCACCACCTCCTTCGACGCGCCCACCACCGACGCGGTCAAGTCCTTCCAGGAAGACGCATCGATCAAGCCCAGCGGCGTGGTCAACAAGTCGACCTCCAAGACCCTGGTCCGATCGATGAAGAAGACCGAGGCATCCTGGTACGGCCCGGGCCTCTACGGCAACGGCGTCGCCTGCGGCGGAACGCTGCGCCCCGGCACCGTCGGCGTCGCCCACAAGACCCTTCCCTGCGGCTCCAAGGTTCTGGTCGGCTATCGCGGCCGTTACCTGATGACCAAGGTGATCGATCGCGGTCCGTACATCGCCGGCCGTGCGCTCGATCTCACCTACGCCGGTGCCGAAGCACTGAACTTCATCGACGCCGGTGTGGCCAACGTGCGCTACGCCGTCGTCAAGCGCAAGTAGCCGCTTTCCGCCTGGATTTCGCCGCCTGAGCGAGGCGGATCGGGAAGGGTGCGGGTATTCTCATGCACCCCCAGACCGATCCTTCCGGGATCCGGCGTGGTTTATACCGTGGTCGGTCGCATGCCGATCCATCTCGGCCTTTCGCCTTCAGGGGGACGAAAACCGGTACCAGCTTGAAAGTCAGACAAGGAGCAGTGAATCAATGTCAGTGAATACTCTTGGACTCTCCCGAGCCGCGCGAATCGCGATCGCGACGCTCCTCGGCGCAGCCCTCTGCGCGAGCGTCCTGGTGCTCGGTTCGTCCGGAAACGCCAACGCCGACGAGCAGGCCGTCAAGGCCAAGCGCACCGAGGTTCTCGGCGCGGTCGGTGAGATGAAGCCCGCGCTTTGCCCCACCCGCTGTGAGGGACTCGCCTTCGTCACCGGCATCCAGTCCTCTATCAACGGGGTCAGCACGCCGTTCCGGGTGCCGTTCAACGGCAAGATCACCAAGTGGAAGATCGCGCTCGGCAAGCCGACCAAGTCGCAGCGTGAGTTCTTCGAGACCAACTTCGGTGAACGCCCCGAAGCGGGAATCTCGGTTCTGAAGAAGGTCAAGGTGGACGGCAAGACCCGCTACCTGCTCCGCCGTCGCAGCCCGATCGAAGGTCTCAACAGGAGCCTCGGCACGGTCACCTCGTTCACCCTGAAGAAGCCGCTGAAGGTGGCCAAGGGCAACTACGTCGCCCTGACCGTCCCGACCTGGGCTCCCGCTCTGTGGACTCCCAAGGCCTGTGCCATCAATCCTGCCACCAAGAAGATGTTCGATGCCACGGCCTGCACCAACATCCGTGAGAACTACAGCTGGCGAGCCAGTCGTGACCGCGACAAGTGCGCCCCGACCCAGCTGAAGAGCACCTCCAGGCCGCAGCAGGAAGTAGGCAGCAAGCGTGAGTACGGCTGCCGCTTCGACGGATCGCAGCTGCTCTACCGGGTGAAGATCACCAACCGGTAGAAACACCCGAAAAGCGGCAAACAAAAAGGACGGCCGATCGGCCGTCCTTTTTGCTGGGAGGAGAGAAAGGGCCCGCAGGGAGGACGGACCCTTTCTGAGGGATCAGGCGACCTCGGGCAGAACCCTCGGGGTGGCCTGATCCTTGGGGAGGGCTGCGGCTGCAGCCATCACGCTTTGGAACTCGCCGAGAGCGACGTGGGCGAGAGCTTCGAGAATCTGCTCGTCGTCCCAGCCGGCTTCGCGGGCTTCCTCGTGTAGGTAGATCGGCGGATCACCGTCGGCCTCGAGGGCTGCCTTCAGGTAGACCAGCAGCGCCGCCTCACGCGGATCCGCGGAGGTGAAGCTCCGTGCCCGCGAGACCTCATCCAGCCCGAGTCCGGCGTTCCGGGCCGTCTTCGCGTACTGGACGACGCTGTAGCTGTCGCCGCGGTGCTCGGCCACAGCCAGGGCGATGCGGTGACGGGTCGACTGGGGAAGCTCGCCCTGCTGGAGCTCGGCGCGCATTCGGGTGTAGGCCCGCAGCACCGCCGGGGATCCGGCGAGGACACCGACCAGTTTGTTCACCGAACGGCCACCGACCTGGATGCTCTTCAGGATCGGCGCGCTCTCGTCCGGCGCGGTCAATTCGTCGTGGATGTGGAATCGTGAGACTTCGGTTTTTACGGTCACGATGGTTTCGCTTCCCATTCTTTTAGTGACGTCTTGGCCTTGGTATTACGTAGCTGTTTTAGAAACGGTTTAAAAGGCCATTACTTTACTTTTAGCTAGTTACTTACCGCAAGTAAGTTATACCCCTTATCCCGGCGTCTTGCAAGCCCGGTCGCGTATCGTTTCCCCAACCGCGTCCCGATCCCCCAAACCTCGCGTGCCTCGAAGGAGCCAGATGGCTGATCAATCCCAGACCCCAAGCGACGTTCTCGACCTGGTCGAAGAGCACAACGTTCGCTTCATCCGTCTCTGGTTCACCGATGTGCTCGGCCACCTGAAGAGTTTCTCGATCAACTCGACCGAGCTCGAGCGCGCCTTCGAGTACGGGATCGGCTTCGACGGAGCCTCGATGACCGGCTTCAACTCGGTCGAGGAATCCGACATGGTCGCGAAGCCTGACCCGACCACCTTCTCGCTGATCCCGTGGCGGCCGGAGGGAGTCGACGCGGTCGCCCGTATGTTCTGTGACATCGAGGTTCCCGGCGGCCTGCCGTACGAAGGAGACCCCCGCTGGGTGCTGAAGCGCGCCCTGAAGCGTGCCCGGGACATGGGTTTCGACGACTACGTGGTCGGTCCCGAACTCGAGTTCTTCTACTTCAAGTCGTCCCGCCCCGAGGGCGGCGTCCCCGAAGTGCTCGACGAAGGCGGCTACTTCGACCTCACCACGCTGGACGCGGGATCCGACGTTCGCCGGGAAACCGTCCTCGCGCTCGGACGCATGGGTGTGCACGTCGCTTCGACCCACCACGAGGCCGGCCCCTCGCAGCACGAACTGGATCTGACCGCGAGCGGCGCGCTGTCCGCGGCGGACAACCTGATGACCTCGAAGATCGTGGTCAAGGAGTACGCGGTCCAGGAGGGCTGGCACGCCACCTTCATGCCGAAGCCGCTGGGTGGGGCGAACGGATCGGGCATGCACCTCCATCAATCGCTGACCAGGGACGGCGTCAACTCCTTCTTCGACCCCGACCGTCCGAACGGGATCTCGCCGACCGCCAAGGCCTTCATCGCCGGCCAGCTCCGTCACGCCCGCGAGATCGCCCCGCTCTACGCGCAGTGGGTCAACTCCTACAAGCGCCTCGTGCCGGGATACGAGGCGCCGGTCTACCTTTCGTGGTCCCGCCGCAACCGGTCATCGCTGATCCGGGTGCCCCAGAACCAGAGCGGCGACGCCGAGGACGCCCGGGCCGAGCTGCGCTGCCCCGATTCCGCCGCGAACCCCTACCTCTGCCTGGCGGGCATGCTGCAGGCCGGCCTCGAAGGCATCGAGAAGGGCTACGAGCTGCCGGAGCCCATGGAAGAGAACCTGTACCACCTGGGGCCCGACGAGATGGCCCAGCGCGGCATCGAACAGCTGCCCTCGACCCTCGGCGAGGCGATCGAGCTGGCGGCCGACTCCGAGCTCGTGCTGCGCACCTTGGGTGAGCACACCTTCCGCCGCTTCATCGAGTTGAAGCGCCAGGAATGGGACGCCTACCGCGTCCAGGTCACGCCGTACGAGATCGAGAGCTTCCTGCCGGTCCTGTAGCCGGCCGAAGGTCCGGAGGGTGGAGACGATCTCCGCCCGTATCGGGCGGAGATCGTCTCCACCCGCTCATTCGTCCAGCTCCCTGCGCAGCCCTTCGGGGCCGGTGACCGGGGCCCGGCAGGTGAAGCGTTCGCATACGTAGGCGGCCGCCTGGCCGTCCACCGGGTGGCGGTCCCTGAGCAAGGGCGGTGAGGTCGCTCCCTCCGGGCCCGCCGCGACCACGAACCGCGGCCGGTAGCGGGCATGGAACACCTCCAGCAGCGGGGCGAGCGAGTCGCCGGTCTCATCGCCCGCCGCCCGGACCAGCGCTAGCTCGCCGGCGGGGGAGAGATACAGGTCGAGCGCCTGGAGCAGATGGCCGAAGGCATCGGGCTGGCGGGCCGTGGCCGGGGCCAGGAGCTTCAGCACCCCTTCCGCCTGCCGCAGGTACTGCTTCTCGCCGGTCAGGTTCGCCAGCCGCAGCAGACCGAGGGCGGCCGAGGAACTGCCCGACGGGATCGGATGGTCGCCGACGTCCTTGCGGCGGGCGATCAGGGTCTCGTGGTCGTGCGAGGTGGTGAAGAAGCCGCCGCGGTCGGGATCGGCGAAACGGTCGATCATCGTCTCGGCCAAGCCCTGGGCCCGCTTGAAGATCGATTCGGAGAAATTGGACTGGTAGAGGGTGAGCAGCGCCTCGAGCAGGAAGGCATGGTCCTCGAGATAGGCGTTCAGCCGGGCATCTCCCCGGCGCCAGGACCTGAGCAGCGAACCCTGCGAGTCACGCATCTGAGTCCAGATGAACTCGGCGCAATCCTCGGCGGCGCAAAGGAAGTCGGAGCGCCCGAAAACGGCGCCCGCCTCGGCGAAAGCCGAGATCGCGAGAGCGTTCCACGAGAGGACCACCTTGTCGTCGAGGGCCGGCCGCACCCGCTCGGCCCGGGCGGCGAGCAGATCACGGCGGATCTCCTCCAGATCCGGTTCGATCTCACCCGGAGGATGCTCGCGCGGGAAATGAAGGACGTTGCGGCCCTCGAAGTTGCCTTCGGCCGACACCCCGAAGGTCTCGATCGCGAGGTCGGCCCGGTCGCCCAGAACTTCGCGCAGCTCCTCGACGGTCCAGGTGTAGAAAAGGCCCTCCTCACCCTCCGAATCGGCGTCCAGCGAGGCGTAGAAACCACCGCCGCCGTCGCGCATCTCCTCCAGCAGCCACTCGAGGGTCTCCTCGGCGATCCGGCGGTACCGCTCATGGCCGAGCTCCTGCCAGGCGTGCACATAGGTGCGCACCAGGAGGGCGTTGTCGTAGAGCATCTTCTCGAAGTGCGGCACGAGCCAGACGTCGTCGACCGAGTAGCGGGCGAAGCCGCCGCGCAGCTGGTCGTAGATGCCGCCGGCCGCCATGCGGTCGAGCGTGACCTCGACCGGCCCGGTCTCGCCGCGGGCGAGCAGGAAGTCGAGGGTGGACGCGGGCGGGAACTTGGGGGCCGGTCCGAAGCCGCCGAGATCGGTGTCCGCCAGATCGAGCAGAGTCGAGGTCCGCTCGGCGAGCAGGCCGGGGTCTATCTCGCCCTCGCGCGGGTTGATCAGCGAGACCGCGCTGAGGCGGGTCCGCACATCGTTGGCCTGGGCGTTGATCTGGTCGCGCTGCTCGTCGAAGGCCTTGACCACCGCCTCCATGACCATCATGAAGCTCGGCATGCCGCGAGAGGTGTCCGGCGGGAAGTAGGTGCCTCCGTGGAACGGGACCCCGTCCGGATCGAGGAAGGCCGTCAGCGGCCAGCCGCCATGCCCGGTTATCGATTGGACCGCCTCCATGTAGATCGCGTCGATGTCCGGCCGTTCCTCGCGGTCGACCTTGACCGGGACGAAATGCTCGTTCATGTATTCGGCGGTGGTCTGGTCCTCGAACGACTCACGTTCCATGACGTGACACCAGTGGCAGGCGGCATAGCCGATCGAGAGCAGGATCGGCTTGTCTTCACGCTTCGCCTGCTCCAGGGCGGCCTCTCCCCAGGGCTGCCAATCGACCGGATTGTCCTTGTGCTGAAGCAGGTACGGACTGGTTTCGGTTGCGAGACGGTTGCTCATTGCCATATCTTGGCAGTCGTGCCGAAGTTATCGACGGCTTCAGGACTTGGGGTGGGAATCGACGGTGGGGGACCGCCGCGGGATCTCGTGCTGGCCGCGCTTTTCGTGGTCGCCGGCCTTCTCGGGATATTCGCCGCGATCTTTCCGTTGAGTGACCAGGCCCCGACCGCGCTCGCGAGCGCCATCGGCGTGGTGTCGATCATCGTCGGCGGAACGCTTCTGATACCTCATGAGCCGTATCCCGTCGCAGTCCTGCGCATCTACACGATCAGCGCCATCCTGGCCCTGTCCTACCTGATCGCGAATACGAACACCGAGCTTGGAGCCATGCTCTCCTCGATCCCGTATCTATGGTTCTGCGTGTACTTCGGCGCCTTCTTCGAGCCACGCGAGGCGCGACTCCAGATCCTGCTGATCTGCGTCTGTTTCGGGATCGCCCTGCTGGTTTCCGGTGTGGTGGAATCGCCCAGCTTCTGGGTGCTCTACACGGCGACCATCATCATCACGACCGAAGCCCTGCTGGCCAGCAACCACGCGCTGCGGATCCGGGCTCGCCAGGATCCGCTGACCGGGCTGCTCAACCGGCGCGGGTTCGAGGACTCGATCGAGCCGATCCTCGCGCTGACCGAGCGGGCCGGCAAGCCGACCTCACTGATCGTGATCGATCTCGACGGCTTCAAGGCGATCAACGATTCGCTCGGACACCTGGAGGGAGACCGGATCCTGGCGCGTCTCGCCAACTCCTGGATGGAGATCAAGCGGGAGAGCGACCTCGTCGCCCGTTTCGGCGGTGACGAGTTCATCGTCGCCCTGCCACTCACCTCGAACGACGAGGCGATGCCGATGGTCGACCGGTTCGCCGCCGCCGATCCGGTCTCGTGGTCGTACGGAATGGTCGAGGTCGATTCACGGGACCGGTTCACCCTCGCGCTGAGGCGTGCCGATCGTGCTCTGTACGACGCGAAGGAGGCGCGCTGAACGTGCTGATGGCTCCATAATCTCCCCAATGCTGACCATCGCATCGATATTCACCGACTTCTGGCAGAACCAGCTGGTCGAGAACGATCAACAGGCCATCTTCCTGGTGCTGGTCGGCTTTCTCGGCTCCTTCGTCTTCATCCGCATCAGCACCCGCCTCATGCGCAGCCCGCGGGTGCCGTGGTGGCCCGGCAGCATCGTCAGCGAGAGCGGAGTTCACCTGCATCACCTGGTCTTCGGCATCGTGGCGATGATGGCCGCCGGCACGATCGGGTTCGCGACCTTCGGGCAGGGACCGTGGTTCGAGGTGATGGCGCTGCTCTTCGGGATCGGCGCCGGTCTGACCATCGACGAGTTCGCGCTCTGGGTGCATCTCGACGATGTCTACTGGGCCGAGGAGGGACGGCGTTCGATCGACGCGACCGTGATCGCGGCCGTGCTGATGGCGCTGATCATGTTCGGCGGCCGGCCATTCGAGATCGGCGGGGAGGACACGGGAGCTCTGCTCTTCAGTGTCGGTTACGTGCTGATCAACTTCACGCTGGTCGGGATCTGCTTCCTGAAGGAACGCCTGCTCCACGGAATCGTCGGCTTCTTCTTCCCCCCGGTGGCCCTCTACGGGGCCTGGCGGGTCGGTAAGCCGAAGTCCGCATGGGCCAAGCGCCGCTACGCGGAACGCAATCCCGGTAAGCAGGCCCTGGCCGAGGTGCGGTTCAGTCCGGAGCGGCGCACCGAACGTTTCAAGGAGTGGTTCCGCGACGCCGTGGGCGGAGGAATCTCCCAGCACTGAGGGTCCACCGGGCGTTCTGGGTCGAATCGCACACCACATAGGTGTGCGATTCGACCCAGAACCATCTTTTGGTGGTTGGTCAGGCGCTGACGTCCTTGGCGAAGGCTTCGAAGGCCTCGATGTAGCGGTCGATGTCTTCGTCGGAATGGGCGATCGAGATGGTCCACTCCTCTTCGACGCCCGGGGTCATGAAGATGCCGTGATTCATGTGGTAGAGCCAGGCCAGGGTCGAGAGCTCCTCGTTCACCTTGGTCAGGTAGTCGCGGTACTCGTAGAGCCGTTCGGCCGAGAAGATCACGCATCCCTTGGCGCCCATTCCCTCCGTGTAGGCGGGCAGGCCGTAGCGGTCGATCACGTCCTGGCAGCCGTCCAGCAGACGCCGGTTCTTCGCCTCCAGCTCGACGTATGCCTCGTCGGTGAGCACCTCGAGCAGGGTCGCCTCGGCGGCGGCCATCACCAGCGGGTTGCCGTTGAACGTTCCGTACTGCTTGACCGTGTCGTCGGCGACCAGGGCCGCCAGCTCGTCCGACATGCCGATCGCGCCGCCCGGATAGCCGCCGCAGGTCGCCTTCGCCAGCGTGACCATGTCGGGGGTCACGCCGAACCGGGCGGTGGCACCGCCGGCCGAGATCGTGGCCCCGGTCTTGACCTCGTCGAAGATCAGCTTGATGCCGTGCTTCAGGGTCAGCTCCCGCACCTTCTCCAGATAGCCCTCCTTCGGCGGGATGATGTTGATGTTCATCATCGAGGGCTCCATGATCAGGCCCGCGATCTGGTCACCCATCTTGTCGAACACGCTCTCCAGCGCGACCGCGTCGTTGAACGGGACCGCGCGGGTCAGCTCGGTCAGCGCGAGCGGGGTGCCGCCCCCATAGGGAACGCTGATCGGATCGTCGCGGTCACCCAGCGCCTCCAGCGGTGGATAGACGGAGACCATCACCGAGTCGTGGTGGCCGTGGTAGGAACCCTCGATCTTCAGCAGGATGTCCCGGCCGGTGGCACCGCGGGCCAGATGCACCGCATCCATGGTGGATTCGGTGCCGGAGTTGGTGAATCGCCACTGGGGCAACCCGAAGCGGCGCTTCAGCTCCTCGGCGACCACGATCGAACCGTCGGTGGGAGCCGCGAAATGGGTGCCGAGGTCGATCCGGGCCTTGACCGCGTCGCCGACCGTCTTGTTGGCGTGTCCGATCGCCATCACGCCGAATCCGTTGTGGAAATCGGTGTACTCGTTGCCGTCCACGTCCCAGACCTGCGAACCCTCACCCCGTTCGAGATACACAGGCCAGGGATCGTTGACCTGGAAGGAGGAGGGCACGCCGTTCGGCATCACCTTCTCCGCGCGCTGATGCGTCTCGGCCGACTTGCCCGTGCGGTTGCGGAAAACCTCCTGCTGGTGCTCGGTCAGCGAGGCGACGAGCTTGGGATCGAACGGACTGTCTCCGCCGGTGCTGGTTTCAACCATGTCACTTTCCTCCTGGGGTGGGGTCTGTTTTTCAGCCTATACCTGGCGGGCGCGCAGCTCCGCTCGTCTGATCTTGCCGCTGGCCGTCTTCGGGAGCTCGTCCACGAACTCGACGATGCGGGGATACTTGTAGGGAGCGGTCGCCTCCCGGCAGTGCCGCTGGAGATCCTCGGCGAGCGCGTCGCCCGGAATGCCGTCTCGGAGCACGACCACCGCTTTCACCACCGAGCCTCGCTCCGGGTCGGGCGCCGCGATCGCCGCCGCCTCGGCCACCGCCGGATGGGTGAGCAGGGCGGACTCGACCTCAACCGGACCGATCCGGTAGCCGGCCGATGAGATCAGATCGTCGTTCCGGCCCTGGTGGAAGAGGAAACCATCCTCGTCGGCCTCGACCAGATCCCCGGTCGGCCACCACTCGCCCTCGAAGGAGCTGCCATCGAGATAGCGGGAGAAGAAGGTCGGGGAGGTCGAGACCTTCACCTGCAGCTCGTCCTCGACCACCCTCGTCTCGATCCCGGGCAGGGGCCTGCCCATCGAGCCCTCGCGCCCGGCGAGCGAATCGCCGGGCCGCATGCCGGTCACGGCACCGGTCTCGGTCTGGCCGTATCCGTCGGCGATCTCCAGTCCGGTCGCGTCCCGGAAGGCATCGATCACCTCCGGGTTCAGGGCCTCGCCGGCCGAAACCATGCGATGGATGCCGGGGGTGGGGGACAGTTCGGTCCGCCTGGCCAGGATCCGGTACTCGGTCGGTGCCTGGCAGAGCACACCCACTCCCTGTTCCCGCGCGATCCGGAGGCGGGTCTCGGGATCGAACCGGCCCTCGACCAGCAATGCCTTGGCACCACGCAACCAGGGGGCGATGAACGCGTTGCGGGACGACTTCGACCAGCCCGGAGCGGCCGTGCACCAGACCAGGTCACCGGGCTTCGCGCCGAGCCAGTGCTCGGCCTGGGTGGCCTGCCCGGTCAGGTATCGCTGGCTGTGGACCACGCCCTTCGGTCTCGCGGTCGAACCCGAGGTGAACACGATCAGGGCGGGATCGTCGGGGGACAGGTCGGCGCTCTTGGCCGGGGTCGCCTGATCCAGGTCCTCGTCGAAGATCCGTTCCAGGTCGGCCAGATCGAGGTAGGGCAGACCCTCGGGCAGCTCGGCCAGATACTCGGGCTCGCCGATCGCCAGCGACGCACCCGTCTCGACGATGCGCCAGGCCAGATCCTCACGGGTCAGTTGCGGGCTGCAGGGCAGCGCGACCGCGCCCATGCGGAAACAGGCGAGCATCGAGATCACCCACTCGACCCGGCTGCCGAGCATGATCAGCACGACGTCGCCGCGCCGGACCCCCTGCTCCAGCATCGCGCCGGAAAGCCCGAGGCTGCGGGCGAACAGGTGGCTGAAATAGTGAACGGTGCGGTTGCCATCCGCGTCGAGCGAGATCACGGCCTCCCGCGAGAACGGGAAGCTCTGAATGACGTCTTCGATGAAGTTCACGGGGGTCGAGTCTACGCCGCGGGGAGCCGGAGCGGATCGAAATTATTGCCCGATCGAACAATGCCGACTAGGCTTGCAGGCGGTGCGTGAGGACCGGCGTATGCGGAACCGAACTGTTCCGGATGAAATCGCGAGAGGGGTAGCTGTGAGCAAGAGGCAGAACAGAAGACTGGCCAGTCGCCGGCGGCGTCATGCGGAGGCGAACAGGGTGCGCCGCGTGGCCTCCGGTGCCGGAGCGGGGTTCGGGATCGCGCTGGCCGCGGCCGCGCCCGCCGTGGCCGAGGACTTCACGGTGACCGATCTGAGCGACGCCGGTCCGGGATCGCTCCGGTCGGCGATCGGCGAAGCCGAAAGCCAGTCGGGAGCCGACCGGATCCTTTTCGCGTCGGGGCTGAGCGGGACGATCGCACTCGAATCGGACCTCGAGGTGAGCGATCCGGTCCAGATCGTCGGCCCGGGACCGGCGGTGATCGCGGTGGATGGCGGCGGGGACTCGGGAATCTTCGCGATCGGCAGCGCCGAGCAGGGCGCCGATCGGATCGCGGTCGACATCTCGGGCCTCACGCTGCGAAACGGCGGGCAGGTGCCGTACGGCGGAGCCATCCTTTCGCTCAATACGGACCTGACCGTCACCGAATCGATCCTGAGCGGCAACACGGCCGCGGTGGGTGGTGCCATCTATGCCGCGTATCAGGGGTCCCTCGAGGTCGGTGAGTCGACCTTTTCGAGGAACATCAGCGGATCCGGTGGCGGAATCGCCGCCTCCGGAATAGACGTGACGATTCGTTCCAGCACGTTCAGCCAGAACCGGGGGCAGGCGGCGGGAGGCGCGATCGCCGCCGGAAACTCCTATGACCCGCTGAGTCTCGACATCGAGAACTCGACCTTCAACCGCAACGCGGCGGGCTACCTGGGCGGAGCGATCATGTCCCTGCCTGACGATGACACCGAAAGCACCCTCGCGATTCGCTCGTCGACTCTGTCCGGCAACCAGGCGGCGGCGTTCGGCGGTGCCATCGGCGGCGGTTTCAGCTCGGCGACCATCGACAATTCGGTGATCGAAGGCAACTTCGCGATCTACGGTCCCGATCTGTACAGCGGATCGTTCACCGGGCCAGGTGGCCCGCCCGGCGGCCCATGCGGCTGCTATCCGCAAACCGATTTCCTGACCGGATTCTCGTTCATCGGCGACTCCGCGCAGGCGATCATCACCGAAACCGTTCCGGGCTCGAATCTGCTCGATCAGGGGGATGCCCTGCTCGGCCGCCTGGCCGACAACGGCGGTCCCACCCAGACGATGGCGCTCTCTGCCGAGAGCCCGGTGGTCAACAAGGGAGCGAGCCCATTGACCACAGATCAGCGGGGTGAGAAACGTCCGGTGCTCTACCCGGGGATCCCGAACTCCTCCGCCCCCGGCGCGAACGGTGCCGACATGGGTGCCTTCGAGCTCCAGTACGAGGAGCCGCCACCGCCACCGCCTCCACCCCCGAAGAACGGTCCGTTCAAGATCCTCAGCTCCACGCCGAACCCGGCCAAGGGCACGGCGACGGTCAAGGTGCGGGTCCCGGCCCCGGGTGAGGTCACCCTGGTCGGCTACAAGCGCCTGAAGACGATCTCGAAACGGGCGAACGCGAAGGGTGTCTACAAGTTCCGCGCGACCCCCAAGGGCAAGCTCAAGAGGAACCTGGACAAGCGCGGTCGGGCTCGGGTTCTGATCAAGTTCCACTACAACCCCGATTCCGGACGGACCCTGGACAAGGGCAAGGTCTTCCCGCTCTTCAAGGATCGAAACGAGCCGAAAGCCACGCCCCTGGCCGTCGCCCGCAAGGCCCGGGCCTGGCTGGGCTCGAATCCCTGGGGCTCGCGCTGAACGGCTGAACCGGCGGTCGAGGAGGGGTGCCAGGCCCCTTTCCGGTCGGCCGCCGGCTCAGTAGGCTCCGACCCGCCGCGGCCGGGGACTTCCCGGCGCGATAGGGAAGATCTCTAGGAGTCAGATTGAGCAAGCAGCAGAGCAGAAGGCGGGCCCGGCGGCTCGCGATGGCGGCAGGCGCCGGGGCGGGAGCCGCATTCGTGGCCGCCACACCCGCGGTGGCCCAGGATTTCATGGTGACGACGCTCAACCCCGACGGTGCGGCCGGTTCGCTGCGCTCGCAGATAGAGCAGGCCAACAGCACCCCGGGAGCCGACCGCATCCTGTTCCAGTCCGGTCTCACCGGAACGATCGAGCTGAGCGAAGGTGACCTCGGTATCAACGAGGATCTGCGGATCGTCGGGCCTGGAGCCGCCGACATCACGATCGACGGCGGGGCGAGGGGGCATGTCTTCAGTCTCTACGGTCCCGGTGAGAACCCACTGGTGGCCGGTATCTCCGGACTCACGATCCAGAACGCCGAAGAAATGTTCGGGGGCGCGATCATGTCCGGCAACGCCGATCTCACGCTCGAGGATTCGGTCGTGACCGGGAACCGTTCGGTCTACAACGGCGCCGCGGTCTATGCCGGTCTGGCCGGATCGCTCACCGTCCGGAACTCGACCTTCAGCCGCAACGCTTCCGGAACCGGCGGAGCGATCTTCGTCGGTAACCAGGACGTGCTCATCCAGAACTCGACCTTCGAGCGGAACCGGGCCAGCGAGTTCGGCGGAGCGCTCGCGGCGGCCGCCGGCGACTCTCCGCACAGCATCGAGATCGAGAACTCGACCTTCGTCCGCAACACGGGCGGGCTGGCGGGAGGAGCGATCACTCCTCTCGGCAGCTACGCGCCGGAAGAAGCGTTCCAGCCCAGCCTGGAGATCCGCTCGTCCACGATCAGCGGCAACAGCGCGATCGCGGCCGGAGGGGGAATCACCGGCGGTTTCTCCGAGTCCGTAATCGAGAACTCGATCGTCGCCGGCAACTCGGCGATCTACGGACCGGACCTCTACTCCGGCAGTTTCGGGTCCGGACCCCAGGAACGGGCGGGCGACTGCGGATGCACCTACGAGTACCCGTTCGGCATCGGTTTCTCGCTGGTCGAGGATCCGGCCCAGGCGGAGATCGACGAGACCGTCGCCGGATCGAACATCCTCGGCGAGGATCCGGAGCTGGACTCGCTCGCCGACAACGGCGGACCGACCAGGACCCTGGCGCTCGAGGCCGACAGCCCGGCGATCAACAAGGGGGCGAGCCCGTTGAGTACCGATCAGCGGGGCGAGAAGCGTCCCGTGCTCTATCCGGGGATCCCGAACTCGGCCGCGCCCGGCGCGAACGGAGCCGACATGGGCGCCTTCGAGCTTCAGTACGAGCAGCCGCGGCCGCCCGAGCCTCCGGTGAAGAACGGACCGTTCAAGATCCTGGATTCGACGCCGAACCCGAACGGCACCGCGATCGTGCGGGTCAAGGTTCCGGCCCCGGGTGAGGTGACCCTGGTCGGCTACCGGCGCCTGAAGACGGTGACCAAGCGGGCGGACGCCAAGGGAATCTTCAAGTTCCGGGCAACGCCGAAAGGCAAGCTGAAACAGCGGCTGAAGAAGCGCGGCCGGGCCCAGATGGTGGTCAGATTCCACTACGACCCGGACGCCGGACGGACCCTTTCGAAGGCGAGGGTATTCCCCCTGATCAAGGGCATGAAGAGCCGGAAGGCCGCGATCGCGGCAGTGCGGGAATTCCGCCGGCTCGCTCCCTGGGCCGGCCGCTAGCCGCAAGCCAGGGAACGAAAAAGGGCGCCCCGCGGGGCGCCCTTTCCTTTGCCGTGAACCGGTCGGACAGGTCTGCGGCTAGTTCTTCTCGTACTTCTTGATGATCCGCATCGCGCCGGTGGGGCAGGCGTCGACGCAGAGGTAACACAGCACGCACTCGTCGAGCTGGCCCTTGACGATCTCGGTGCCCGCGTCGGAGGCCTTGAAGATGCCCACGGTGCAGACCTCTTCCAGCTTCTTGGCGAGGGCGGGGTCCGAGGCGGCGGGCTCGTCGAGCTCGATGTCGATGAAGACGCTGTCCAGTGTCTGGCTCATGCTCCGATCCTTTCCTTGACCGCTTCCGGAATCTCGTCGATCCGTTCGACGACCTTGATGCCGGCCTCTTCGAGACGGATGATCTTCTCGGTCGCGGAATCTTCCTTACCTTCGACGATCGTGCCGGCGTGGCCGAAGCTCATGCCCTGCATCTCGTCGTCGTCCATGAACTTGCCGGCCATGAAGGCGACGATCGGCAGGCGGGAGTTGTTCTCCTTCCGCCACTCGGCGAGCTGGGCCTCCATGCGGCCGCCCGGCTCGGTGTAGATCACGATCGCCTGGGTCTCCTCGTCGGCCTCGAAGTACGGCATCAGTTCGGCGTAGGTCGAGCCGATGATCGCGTCGCCGCCGATCGAGACTGCGGTCGAGACGCCGAGCCCGGCCGCGGTGAGCGACGACGAGATTTCCGTCGTCATACCGCCGGAGCGTGACATCACGCCGACGACTCCCGGCTTGTAGGACTTCGCGGCATCCTTCGCGGGACCACCGATTCCGCCCATCTTGCAGACTTCGGGCACGATCAGGCCGAGGCAGTTCGGGCCGATGATGCGGGCGCCATGCATGTCGGCGAACTCGACCATCTCGGCAACGTCGCCGCGCGGGATGCGCTCGGTGACGATGACCAGCAGCTTGATGCCGTTGGCGATCGCTTCGATGACCGCGTCCTTGGTGAAACCGGGGGGCACGGTGACGATCGAACCGTCGATCTGGCTGCCGTGGTTCTCCACGGCCTGGGCGACCGTGTCGAAGACCGGCACGCCATGGACCTCACGGCCCTTGCGGCCGGGGGTGACGCCGCCGACGACCTTGGAGCCGTAGTCGAGGCATTCCTTGGTCAGGTTGACCGCTTCGCGTCCGGTGATTCCCTGGACGATGAAGGTGGTGTCTTTGTCGAGAAGGATGCTCATGACGCTCCCTGGATCTTGGCGACCGCTCGTCCGGCGGCATCCCAGAGGGAGACCGTCCGGTCGCAGTATTCGACGCCGTAGTAGTCGAGGATCTTGTTGCCTTCGTCTTCCCAGGCACCGGGGATGCGGAAGATGGCGATGGTCTCGGCCGGATCCTTGCCCAGCTCGAGACAGGCCTTGATCACGCCACGGGCGACGATATCGACCCGGGTGTTGGACACGATCGACATCATCACGGCGATCTTCTCGACGCCGTCCTTCTTCAGGACCTCCTTGGCGAGGCCGCAGGCCTTCGCGACCGACGGGTTGCCGCCGATCTCGGAGTAGTTGGCGGGCTTGCCGCCCTGGTTGCGGACCGCGTCGGTCAGCGTCAGCGAACCGCCGCCGGCACCGATCACGAGACCGAGGTTGCCGTCGAAGCCGTGATCCTTGCCCTGGATGACTCCGCGGTGATCAGCGGCGTCGATCGCCTTGACGTTCCGCTCGAACTCGGAGGGGACGTAGCTGTCGCGGTTGTCGTCCTCGGCGATGCCGAGTTCCTTGCGCAGGAGCTTCTTCTGGCGGCCTTCGGCCTCGGACTCCATCTCCATGTGGGCGTCCAGCGCGACGAAGCTGCCGTCGGTGAGCTCGGCGAGCGGGTTGATCTCGGCCAGGATCATGTCGTTCTCACGGAAGAGCCGGGCGAGCTTGGCGAGGATCGGGGTGGCGCGGTTGAGCTGTGAGCCGGTGACGCCGGTGGCGGCGATGACCTGCTTGGCCTCGTAATCACCGACCGGAAGCAGGTTCGAGATGTGGCCGCGGCCGACGTGGTCGGGATGCTCCTCGGCGACCTGCTCGATGTCGATTCCGCCCATGTCGCTGAACAGCATCAGCGGCTTCTTGGCGGTTCCGTCCCAGACGACACTGGCGTAGTACTCCTGCTTGACCTCGGCCATCGGGTCGACGAGCACGCCGACCGGCATGTGGCCGTTGATCTCGAGCTTGAGGATTTCCTCCGCGTACTCGGCTGCCTGATCCGGATTGTCGGCGAACTTCACGCCGCCGGCCTTCATGCGGCCTCCGGTGAGCACCTGGGATTTGATCACGGTCTTGCCGCCGATTTCCTCGGCGACCTTCCGTGCTTCGTCAGCTGTTTGGCAGAAGCCGTACTTGGTGACCGGGATACCGGCCAGCTCGACGATCTTTCTTGCCTCATATTCATAGAAGATCATGGACCGGGAAATGTATTCGAACCGCTCTGGAATCAGTATTCCGATGTGATCGCTAGGAATCCTGGCTCCAACTTCGGCCGGGCTCCAATAACGTGGGGCGGGTGAGTCCGCGAAGCCTCAGATATCTCCTGCCCGCCCTTCTAGTTCCGATCGTGGCCGTCGGCGGCTGTGGCGCCACGGTGATCGACCCGGCGAAGACCGAGGCCGCGATCAAGGCCGAGGTCCAGGTCAAGACCGATACGAAGATCAAGTCGGTCGATTGCCCCTCCGACATCCAGGTGATTCCGGGATCCGAGTTCTCATGCACGGTCACGGCCGCCGACGGGACCGAGGCCACCGCCGATCTGGAGATCCTCAACGACGATGCCGACGTGGACTTCCTCCGGCTGACCAACCCCTGAGGGTTTTCCCGAGCGTTTCGGCGAACCCGATCGGACCGCTGGACGTGCCAATGTCACCGCACAGCGCCCCGATCTGCGCAACAATCCCTTGAGTAGGAGCGGCCATCGGCCCCAACCATCCTCGGATCCTTCCTTTCCGGGGTAGCAACCAAGGAGTAAAAGAGCGCTCGTGAGTGAGACCACCGAGGTAACTGCGCCGACGAACAACGCCAAGCTGCTCGCTTGGGTGGATGAGATCGCGCAGCTGACTCAGCCCGATTCCATCTACTGGTGTGACGGATCGGCCGAGGAATACAACCGCCTCGCCGAGGGCCTCGTAGAGGCGGGGACCTTCGAGAAGCTCTCCGACGCGAAGCGCCCCAACTCCTACCTCGCCACCTCCGATCCCGGCGACGTCGCCCGGGTCGAGGACCGGACCTACATCTGCTCCGAGAAGGAAGAGGACGCGGGACCGACCAACAACTGGAAGGCCCCGGCCGACATGCGCCGCACGCTCAACGCCTTCTTCGAGGGTTCGATGAAGGGCCGGACCATGTACGTGGTGCCGTTCTCGATGGGCCCGCTCGGCTCGGACATCGGTGAGATCGGCGTCGAGATCACCGACTCCGCCTACGTCGCCGTCTCGATGCGGATCATGACCCGCATGGGCGCCGGCGCGCTCGAGGTGCTCGGTGCCGACGGTGACTTCGTCCCCTGCGTCCACTCAGTCGGCATGCCGCTCGCCGATGGTGACGAAGACGTCTCCTGGCCCTGCAACGCCGAGAACAAGTACATCGTCCACTACCCCGAGACCCGTGAGATCTGGTCCTACGGCTCCGGCTACGGCGGCAACGCGCTGCTCGGCAAGAAGTGCTTCGCGCTGCGGATCGCCTCGGTCATGGCCCGCGACGAGGGCTGGATGGCCGAGCACATGCTCATCCTCAAGCTGACCAACCCGGACGGCGAGTCCAAGTTCGTGACCGGCGCCTTCCCGTCGGCCTGCGGCAAGACCAACCTCGCGATGCTGATCCCGACGATTCCGGGCTGGACCGTCGAGACCGTCGGCGACGACATCGCCTGGATGAAGTTCGACGACGAGGGCCGGCTGCGTGCGGTCAATCCCGAGGCCGGATTCTTCGGCGTCGCCCCGGGCACCGGCGTCAAGACCAACCCGAACGCGATGAAGACGATCGAGTCCGGCACCGTTTTCACCAACTGCGCCAAGACCGACGACGGCGACGTGTGGTGGGAAGGCATGACCGACGCGAAGCCGGCTCACCTGATCGATTGGCACGGCAACGACTGGACCCCGGAATCCGAGACCCCGGCCGCCCATCCGAACGCCAGGTTCGCGACCCCCGCGGCCCAGTGCCCGACGATCGCCGCCGAGTGGGAGGACCCGGCCGGTGTGCCGATCGACGCCTTCCTGTTCGGTGGCCGCCGTTCGACCGTGATCCCACTGGTCGCCGAAGCCCGCGACTGGAACCACGGTGTGTTCATGGCCTCGACCATGTCCTCGGAGACGACCGCCGCCGCCGCCGGCGCGGTCGGCCAGCTGCGCTTCGACCCGATGGCGATGCTGCCGTTCTGCGGCTACAACATGGCCGATTACTTCCAGCACTGGATCGACATCGGCAAGACCGATGGCGCCAAGCTGCCGAAGATCTTCAACGTCAATTGGTTCCGCAAGGACGCCACGGGCAGCTTCCTCTGGCCCGGATTCGGTGAGAACAGCCGGGTCCTGGAATGGGTATTCAACCGCTGCAACGACCAGGGTGAGACCTTCGACACGGTCCTCGGCAAGCTGCCCTCGATCGGTGACCTCAACCTGGACGGGATCGAGATCTCGGCCGACGCCCTCGACGAGATCCTGACCGTCGACGATGCCGCCGTCCGCCAGCAGCTCCCGCAGATCGAGGAGCACTTCGCCAAGTTCGGCGACGGCCTGCCGGCTGAGCTGAGGGAGCAGTTCGAAGACCTGAAGTCCCGTCTGGGCTGATTCCGGCCTGACGGGAGCGGACTCCCATGCTCGCTGTCATCGGCGGAAGCGGCCTCTATCGCTTGAAGGGGCTGCGGACCGATGGCGGTGAGCATGTGGAGACCAGGTACGGCCGGACCTCCGGCCCGGTCACGCCGGGCAAGATCGGGGGCCGGCCGGTCGTCTTTCTGGCCCGTCACGGGAGCGGACACGAGGTTCCGGCCCACGAGGTGAACTACCGGGCCAACGTGCGTGCCCTCGCCGAGGCGGGCGCGACCCGCATCCTCGCGGTCTGCTCGGTGGGTGGAATCGGCGAGGGATGCGTGCCGGGGGCGCTGGTGATCCCCGATCAGCTGATCGACTACACCTGGGGCAGGGAACACACCTATGCCGGGGAGGAGGCGGTCGACATGCACAACGACTTCACCAACCCGTACACGCCCCGCTGGCGCCGGGACGTGCTCCGCTCGATGGACAAGCTCGGGTTCGAGTGCGTGACGCACGGAACCTACGCGGCGACACAGGGACCGCGATTCGAAACCGCGGCCGAGATCCGGCGCCTGGCCGCGGACGGCTGCACGATCGTCGGCATGACCGGGATGCCGGAGGCCTCACTGGCCCGGGAACTCGGCATCGACTACGCGGCGATCTGTCCGGTCGGCAATCTGGCGGCCGGACTCAGCCGTGAATCCCTGACCATGGACCACGTGGTCGGCAATGTCGCTCCGGTGTTCGAGCGGATCGAGGACCTGATCGGGGCCTTGGCTCTGAAGGCCGACTAGGCCGGTGCGATTCACGGTCGCCCTCGTCCTGCTGGCCTGCCTCGGTGCGGTGCCGGCCTCGGCGCCGGCGGCGGTTCCGTACCGGATCACCCCGGACATCCGGTACGCCGGCCCACCATCGGATCCGGTGAGGAACCGGCTCGACGTCTACACGCCCCGTCATGATCGGGACGGCGGCTCGCCGGTGATCGTGTGGGTCCACGGCGGCGGCTGGTATCAGGGCAGCAGGACCTCGGCCGTGCTCGAGAAGGCGGAGCGCTTCACCCGATCCGGCTACGTCTTCGTTTCGGCCGGCTACCGCCTCTCACCGCGGGTGACCGATCCGGACAGCCTGGTCTCCGGACGGGTGATGTTCCCCGACCAGCCGCGGGACGTGGCCGAGGCGGTCGGCTGGGTGAGCCGCAACATCCGCCGTTTCGGCGGTGACCCGGCCGAACTCGTCCTCATGGGACACTCGGCCGGCGGTCAGATCGTGTCGCTGCTGGCGACCGATCAGCGTTTCCTGGCACGGGCCGGGGTGAGCAAATCCCAGGTCCGGGGTGTGATCTCACTCGACACGGTCGGTTTCGACATCGCCGCGCTGACCGATCCGGCGAGTCCCTTCCGCAGCGAGGAATCGAAGCCCGCCTATTGGAACGCGTTCGGCACACCCGACGAGAACGCGACTCTCGATCGCTGGAAACGGGCCTCGCCACTGGAATACGCCGGACCGAACGATCCCCCGTTCCTGTTCGTGGTTCCGAGGAGCGTGGCCCTCCGGCAGCGGGAGTCCCGCATGATGGCCCGGCGGCTGGAACAGCGGGTCGGGCACGCGATCCTGCCGGTCGCTAAGACCCATCGTGAGATCAACCGGGAGTTCGGCACGGCCGCCGACCAGAGCGGCGAGACGGCCCGGGCGATCGCCTTCGCCCACGCGGTCACCACGGGGGAGCGGACGGTCAGGGCGGTGGCCGGTGCGCGGACCAGGAGCTTCGCCATCTCACGGAAGGCCAGGTCCCGGCCGGTCGTCTTGGCTGCCGGATCTCGGCCGGTCGGTGCCCGGCTGCGCTGCCGCCTAGATCTCGGACCCGCCCACGACTGCCGCGGCCGCAACCTCTATCGGGTCGGTCCAGGAGCCCACGTGCTGCGGGTCAGGGCCTATGACTTCACCGGACGGCTCGGCCCGGCCGAGCGGCTGCGTTTCACCGTGTCCAGGCGACCCGGTCCTTGAGATCGGCTCGCCGGGCGCTACTGTCCGGCCTTCCGGGGGTTGAAGGGGCATGGAAGCTCGCGCGATGAGAATCGGCCGGCTCGCCGCGGCGATCGCCTCGCTGGTCATGCTCGCCTGCGCTGCCGCCCCCGCGAACGCCGCTTTCACCAAGGTCGCGAACCTCGCCTACGACATCGATGCCCTGGGCCCCGACACGGGGCTCAACCGGCTCGATCTCTACCTGCCCGACGGGGCCGCGTCCGGAGATCGGCGTCCGGTCGTGATCTACGCCCACGGCGGCGGCTGGATGAACGGGGACAAGACGAACAGGATGAGCGACAAGCCGCGCCTGTTCACCGACGCGGGCTACATCTTCGCCAGCGTCAACTACCGGCTTTCACCGGACATCTCAGACTCTCCGCCGCCACCCGAATACGCGGCCGATCGCCTGAGGTTCCCCGAGCATCCGCGTGACCTGGGAGAGGCGGCCGCCTGGCTCAGCCGTAACGTCGGCCGGTACGGCGGCGACCCGGACGCGATGATCCTGACGGGACATTCGGCCGGTGCCCATCTCGTGTCGCTGGTCGGCAGCGATCCCTCCTATCTCGCCGCCCACGATGTTTCGCTCCGCCAGGTTCTCGGGGTGGTCTCGCTCGACGCGGGAGCGCTCGACGTGGTCGATTCGGCGACCCAGACCGGGCCACAGCCGACCGCCAACAACCTTCTGATCTGGAACGCCTTCGGGACCCCGGCCGAGGAGGCAGCCTCGCCCCGCTGGCACCGCGCCTCGCCGACCAGCTGGGGTGATCCCACCGATCCCCGCTCGCTGCTCGTGACCCAGGCGGCGCGCCCGGTCCGGATCGCCGAAAGCGAGAAGATGGCGGCGGCCCTCGGCCAGGGACCGGACAGCGTGCTCCGGGTTCCGCTCGACCATGAGGGAATCAACGACGCCCTCGGTTCGCCCGGCGACGCGAGCGGCGAGACCGCCGCGGTCATGACCTTCATCCGGGACAGGGTGAAGGCGCGCTCAGAGCCGGTCGTGCGGATTCGCAAGCGGCCGGCGCGGGTGATCCGTATCGGGCGCGGACAGCGCAAGCGCAAGGTCGTGTTCGGCTTCGAGGGCGAGTCCGCTTCCGGAGTCGAGTGCCGGATGGATGCGAAGCCCTTCCGTCGGTGCCGGTCACCGCGCGCCTTCCACCTGAAACGGGGGAGACACACCTTCAAGATCAGGGCGCTCTACCCGAGCGGCCGTCCGGCCACCGTCAAGTCGGTGACGTTCCGGATCAAGCCGAAACGCGGTTAGGACGGCAAACGGAAACGGCCCCGCCCGGCAAGCCGGACGGGGCCGTTTCGAAAGCGAGTTCGCGGAGGCTAGAAGCCGTACGCGGCCTTCAGCTCCGGGTCCTTCTCGGCCAGCATCTCGGCCAGCTCGACCATCACCTTGCACTGCTTCCAGGTGGCGTCGTCCTGCATCTTGCCGTCGATCATGTGGACGCCGCGGCCGTCCGGGATCGCCTCGATGACCTTCTTGGCGAAGAGCACCTCGTCCACCGGCGGCGAGAAGACCTTCTTCGCGACCGCGATCTGCGCCGGATGCAGTGACCAGGCGCCGACGCAGCCGAGCAGGAAGGCGGAGCGGAACTGGACCTCGCAGCCGTCCAGGTCCTTGATGTCACCGAACGGGCCGTAGAACGGCAGGATGTCGTTCGAGGTGCAGGCGTCGACCATGCGGGCGATCGAGTAGTGCCACGGATCCTGCTGGGCGCTGGCGCGGGCGGCCTCGGGATCGTTCGCGTCCGGATCCTCCAGCGAGCGGTAGCCGGGATGGCCGCCGCCGACACGGGTGGTCTTCATGCGGCGCGAGGCGGCGAGGTCGGCCGGGCCGAAGCTCATGCCCTGCATGCGCGGGCTGGCGGCGGCGATCTCTTCCAGGTTGGTCACGCCCTGCGCGGTCTCGAGGATCGCGTGGATCAGGATCGGGCGCTTGACGTCACCCTTCGCCTCGAGCTGCGCGAGCAGCTGGTCGACGTAGTGGATGTCCCAGGGGCCCTCGACCTTCGGCACCATGACGACGTCGATCTTGTTGCCGACTTCGGTGACCAGCGTGGTCAGGTCGTCGAGCACCCAGGGGCTCTCGAGCGAGTTGATGCGGGTCCAGAGCGGAGTCTCACCCAGATCGGCTTCCTTGGCGACCTTGACCAGTCCGGCGCGCGCCGCTTCCTTCTTGTCGACCGGGACCGCGTCCTCGAGGTTGCCGAGCACGATGTCGGCCTGCTTGGCCATGTCCGGCACCTTCGCCGCCATCTTCTCGTTCGAGGGGTCGAAGAAGTGGATCATGCGGGACGGACCGAACGGCACCTCGGTGATCGGGTCGGGGGCACCGATCGCCATGGGCTTGAAGAAGTTACGGGGGTTGCGCAAGGGGCTCCTTGAGGTCGTTTCGAAGAGAGTTTCGGCGCGCAAACGCGGTTCCAGCGCCATCGGGGAGCGTATAGGGATCGGCGCGGAGGCGGTTGCCCGGCCGTCCGGCTCGTTGACGACCTGACCACTGCTCGGTATCCTCCGGATCGTGGGGGAAAAGGGTAGGAAGCCTGCAACCGGAGCGCTCGCCGGAATCGGCCTTCTCGTCCTGCTCCTGTTCATCCCCGCTTCCGCCGCGGCCGATTCGTACTTCTCGCTCGCACCCGGCACGATGTCGACAGCTCGCTACGGGTCGGCGGCGGCGCCCCTGCCCGACGGCCGGGTTCTGGTCGCTGGCGGCCTGGCTCCCGGCCTCGTGCGCCTCGCCTCGGCCGAGATCTACGATCCGGCCACCGGCCAGTTCACTCCGACCGGTTCGATGAGCTCGGCCCGCCAGCAGGCCGCCGCCGTGCCGCTCCCCGACGGACGGGTATTGGTGGCCGGCGGGATGAACGGCAGCTTGACCCGCTTGAACACCGCCGAGATCTACGATCCCCGGACCGGAGCCTTCACCGACGTGTCCGCGATCATGTCGAGCCCGCGCCAGGGACCTTCCGGAGCCCCATTGCCGGACGGGAGGATCCTCATCGCGGGCGGCAGCGACGGCAGCGGCGGTCTGAGCTCCGCCGAGATCTACGATCCGGTCACGGGACAGTTCTCGAATACCGGTTCGATGATTCGCCCTCGTTTTTTCGGTGGGGCCGCACCGCTTCCGGACGGCCGCGTGCTGGTGACCGCGGGAAACGCCACTCCAGCCACCTCGGCCGAGATCTACGATCCGGTTTCCGGCGGCTTCAGCGGCACTGCCGGGGCGATGTCGACCCGCCGGGTCGGTGCCGGCATCGTCGCCCAACCCGACGGAACCGTGCTGATCGCGGGTGGCGAGGAAGGCTTCAACCAGTTGAACACCGCCGAGCGGTTCGATCCTCACACGGGAACCTTCTCACCGGCCCAGGGAACGCTCGTCGAGGCGAGAGGGAACATGACCGCCGCACGGCTCCCCGGAGGACGGACCATTCTCGTCGGGGGCGAAGGAACAGGCGACGTGGACAAGGACACGGCGGAGATCTACAACCCGGCGCCGAATGCCGTCGCCTCGGGAACCGCCTTCGCCGACCAGCAGGTCGAGACCGCGTCCGCGGGCCGTTCGGTGACGATCACGAATCTCGGGTCGCAGATCCTTCGCATCGGAGGGGAGCCGATGCTCGCGGGTGCCGATGCCACCGACTTCGCGATCGTCTCCGGCACCTGCGCCGGCCGAAACCTCGCCTTTCGCCAGACCTGCGTCGTGAACCTCGTGTTCACCCCGTCGGCGCTCGGTTCACGCGCGGCCACGCTCGACATCCGGGCGAATACGGGCCCGCTCGTCACTTCGTTCCCGCTCACGGGTGCGGGGGTGAGCGCGCCGGTCGGCCCGACCGGTGCGACGGGAAACACCGGTGAGACGGGCGAAACCGGATCGACAGGTGAGACCGGGGCAAGCGGTGGAACGGGCCTCAGCGGGCCCACCGGCATCAGCGGTCCCAGCGGCCCGGCCGGTCCGACCGGCCCGACTGGTCCCGGCGGCGAGGTGATCCCGCCGGTGAAGCCGACCATCAAACAGACCACGGAGAGCCGCTGGATCACCCAGGGCCGGACCTTTGGTTTCGCGAGCGTTTCCTGTGAAGGGTCCTGCCGGGTGAACCGTGCCGTGGCCCGAATCCGGGCCGGGGTGGGGCGGGCGGGCAAGCTGAAGGTGAACGTGCCGAAGCGGCTTCCCGCCGGTGGGCGTCTCACCGCGCGCCTCTCCATTCCGGCGGGCATCGCGAAGCGTCTGAAATCCTCCGGCCGGCGCTCGCGCGTCTCGGCCACGCTCGCGGTGACCGGCGAAGGCGGCCGCACCACCAAGTCGATGATCATCACGGTGAGAGCGAGGTGAACCGGTGAGACGACTCGTCCCGACCCTGCTCGTGATCGCCGGCCTCTTCGGCCTGGCCCAGCCGGCCCAGGCCACCTCTTATTTCAATGCGACCGGATCGATGTCCGCGGCGCGGGTCGGAGCCGCCGCCGCGCCGCTGCCCAACGGACGCGTCCTGGTCGCCGGCGGGGACGACGGACTGTCCAGCCTCTGGAACTCGACCGAAATCTACAACCCGGCCCTGGGTACGTTCGGTCCCGGCCCCCCGATGATTTCGGGTCGCTCCGGCGCCGGAGCCGCGCCGCTCAAGGATGGCCGGATCCTGATCGCCGGCGGAGGGACATTCTCCGGGTTCCTCTCGTCGGCCGAGATCTACAACCCCGCCACCAACGCCTTCACCGCGACCGACTCGATGGACACCGTGCGGACCGGCGCCGGCGTCGCTCCGCTGCCCGACGGACGGGTACTCGTGGCCGGGGGAAGAAATTTCGGAGGCCCGCTCGCCTCATCCGAGATCTATGACCCGGCAACCGGGTTGTTCTCCCCGGGCAGCTCAATGGGCACGGCGCGGGAGTACGCTACGGCCGCGCCGCTCCCCGACGGCAGGGTCATGTTCTTCGGCGGCCAGGTTCCGTCCTCGGGGGTCGTTGCTTCGACAGAGATCTACGATCCGGTGAGCGGAACCTTTGGCCCGGGCCCGCCGATGAGCTCCCCCAGAGCCGTTGCCGGAGCCACGTCGCTGCCGGGAGGACGGATTCTCGTCGCGGGCGGCACGTCAGACGGCATTCTGGCCTCGGCCGGGATCTACGATTCGGGGACCGACAGCTTCACAGCCACCGGACCGATGACCACGGAGCGCTCCGGGCCGGCGGTCGCACCCCTTCCGGGTGGACGGGCCCTCGTCGCGGGCGGGAGGGCGGTCTCCGGCGTGCGGAACAGCGCCGAACTGCTGAACACCGACCCGCTGCCGGAGAAGGACGGCGGCTCCTTCGGCGGGGTGTTCCTCGGACAGACCAAGACCGCCGTCATCGAGATCGCCAACGTCGGCTCCCAGACGCTGAGTATCTCGGGCGGCGATCCGAACGTGTCGGGTCCGGACGCGGCCGATTTCGAGATCGAAGGCAACGGCTGCGCCGGGGCGAACCTCTCGTACTCGGAATCCTGCGAGGTCACGGTCTCGTTCACGCCCGGAGCGGCCGGTCCGCGCACCGCGACCCTGGACTTCCTGTCGAACGCCCCCGGCGACCTCGATCTGGATCTGATGGGGACCGGTCTGGCCGGAACCACCGGTCCGACCGGGGCCACGGGAGAGACAGGAGACAGCGGGCCGACCGGATCCACCGGCGACAGCGGGCCCACCGGCCCGACCGGCGATTCCGGCCCGACCGGCCCGACCGGTCCTTCGGGCCCGACCGGGGATACCGGACCGAAGGGTCCGGACAGGCACTCCCCGGCCTCGACCATTCCCCGGATCACCAAGTCGAAGGGTCCGGTGAGGATGAAGGCGGACGGCCGGATCGTTCTGGCCACGGTCACCTGCCCGCGGGAGGCCTGCCGGGTGACGCGGTTCTCGGCCGGTATCCGGACCGGCAGCGGCTCCGTGAAAATCAAGGCGATCCCGCCGCCGGCGATCGCCGCCGGGGAAAGCGGGCCGCTGATCGCCCGCGTTCCGGCCGGTCTGCGAAGCACGGTGAGGTCCGCGAAGCCGAAGGCGATGGCCCGTTTCGGCGTGACCGCGGTCTCCGAGAGCAGGGGCCGGGTCCAGCGTCCCGCGATGAAGGTGAGGGTCCGGTGAGGACGCGTCCCACGGTTCTGCTCGTGCTCGCCGCGGTTTTCGTCGCGCTGCTGCCCACGGCCGCGCGGGCGACCCCGTACTTCGCTCCGAACGGTCCGATGACCGCGCCCCGGTACGCCCCGGCTGCCGCACCGCTGCCCGACGGCCGGGTCCTGATCGCCGGCGGGTCCAATTCATCGGAGTTCTACCTCGATTCGGCCGAGATCTTCAATCCGGTGACCGGAGATTTCTCGGCTCTGGCCGGGCTGATGACCGCGGAAAGGGTCGGGGCGACGGCCGCTCCGCTTGCCGATGGCCGGATCCTGATCGCCGGCGGGATGGATGCGAACGGGGTTCTCGATTCGGCCGAGACGTTTGATCCCGCAACAGGTACCTTCACCGCTCTGCCCGCCTCGATGACGGTCGGGAGAGCTTCCCCGGCCGCGGCTCCCCTGCCTGACGGTCGAGTCCTGATCACCGGGGGCAACACCGGGCTCGACGCGCTCAGTTCCGCCGAGATCTTCGATCCCGTGGCCGGCACCTTCACCGCCGTGGCCGCTTCGATGACTGTCGAACGAGATGGCCCGATCGCCGCGCCCCTGCCCGACGGCCGGGTTCTGGTCGCCGGGGGCGACGACTTCGTCAACTATCAGCGATCGGCCGAGATCTTCGACCCGGTGGCCGGCACCTTCACGAACACCGGGACCCTGATGGTCGCGAGAAGGTGGCTGGCGGCCGCCGCACCGCTGCCCGACGGCCGGATTCTGATCGCCGGTGGGGCCAATGGGTCCGGACCACTCAAGACGGCCGAGTTCTACAACCCGGCGACCAACGCGTTCACCAATACGGGCGCGTCGATGGCGATCATCCGTGAGGCCCCGGCCGCCGCACCGCTGCCCGACGGCCGGATCCTGATCGCCGGCGGATTCACCGAGTTCGAGGGGGACACCGATTCCACCGAGACTTTCAACTCCGATCCCCGGGCCCGCACCAGCGGCCGGGTCGATTTCGGGAGGCAGTTCGTCGGTGAAGCCACCGCCGAGAAGCCGCTGGCGGTCACCAACCTGGGTTCGGCCCGCCTCGCGATCTCCGGCCCGGCGACGATCGCCGGTACCAACCCCGGCGACTTCGAGATCACCTCGAACCGCTGCTCCGGCAGGACTCTCTCCGCCGGCCAGACCTGCCGGGTCTGGATCGAGGCCACGCCACAGGCCGAGGGGCCGCGGGCGGCGAGCATCAGCCTGCCGTCGAACTCGATCGATCCGATCCAGGCCGACCTGCTCGTCGCCGGAATCCCGGTCCCGATCGGACCGACCGGTGAGACCGGTCCCAGCGGACCGACCGGCGAGACCGGGGCGACCGGCGGCACCGGAGCGAGCGGTCCCACCGGGCCGAGCGGCGGAGAGGGACCGACCGGACCCACGGGGCTGACCGGACCCACGGGCCCCATCGGATCCGCCCCGTCTGTGCGTTTCGCCGCTGCCTTCAGGGGGTTGGATGGCTCCACCGTCGTCGTGGCGAGGGTCACCTGCCCCAAGGAGACCGGCGGCTGCGAGGTCTTCCGCAACCGGGCCGAGTGGCGGCTGGGTGGACAGACCAGGATCCTGAGGACCGGCGGGCCGGTGAACCTGGCGGCAGGCACCGGCGCGAAGATCACGGCGTCACTGCCCCGGAAGCCGACCCGCCGTCTTCGCGGCACCGAACGTCCCGGCCGGGTGAAGGTGACGGTCGGCATACGCACGGCCAAGGGCCGCGCGAGTCTCAGCCGGCGGTTCCTCACGGTGCGTCCCAGGTAGCCGTCCGGGGCTCCCGAAAGCCCTTTTCTCCTATCCCCGGTATTCTTCATGACCCTTAGCCCGCGTCCGCTGCGGGTCTTTTTCCGCGCTTCGGCGCGCCTCAACCATCCGCGCCACGACCCCAAGAGGAGCTATGTCCGCAAGCAGCTACCAGGAGATCACCGAGGACCAGAAGGCCATCGTCGAGATGGTCCACCAGTTCGTCGACGAGCAGATCATCCCGAACGCCGAGCATTACGACCACGAGGACTCGTTCCCGGAACCGATCGTCGAGCAGATGAAGGAACTGGGTCTGTTCGGGGTCACCATCCCCGAGGAGTACGGCGGACTCGGACTCGATCTCAGCACCTACGAGCTGATCGTCGAAGAGCTCTCCCGTGGCTGGATCTCGATCTCCGGCGTGGTCAACACCCATTTCATCGGCGTCTACCTGCTGCTGCAGTTCGGCAACGAGGAACAGAAGCAGAAGTACCTGCCGAAGATGGCGACCGGTGAGATGCGGGCCGCGTTCTCGCTCTCCGAGCCCGAGGTCGGCTCCGACGTCCAGGGCATCAAGACCGGTGCCAAGAAGGGCGACGACGGCAAGTACGAGATCAACGGCCAGAAGATGTGGGTCACCAACGGACTCGGATCCAGCCTCGTCTTCCTGCTCGCCAAGACCGATCCGAATGCGGAGAAGGCCCACAAGGGAATGACCTGCTTCATCACCGAGAAGGAACCGTGGGTCGAGACCAACACCGGTGAGTACGAAGGTCTGGTCGTTCCGCCCAAGATCAAGAAGATGGGCTACAAGGGCGTCGAGTCCACCGAGCTGGTCTACGACGGCTACAAGTGCCCGCCGGAGAACATCCTCGGCGGGGAGGAAGCCGGACTCAACAAGGGCTTCCCGCAGATGATGGACGCGCTCGAGGTCGGCCGTGTCAACGTCGCCGCCCGCGGTGTCGGCATCGCCCAGCGTGCCCTCGAACTCGCCCTTCGCTACAGCCAGGAGCGCAAGACCTTCGGCCGTCCGATCGCCGATCACCAGGCGATCCAGTTCAAGCTCGCCGACATGGCGACCAAGCTCGAGGCGGCCCGTCTGGTCACCCGCAAGGCGGCCAACATGAAGGACGCCGGCATCCGCTCCGATCTCGAGGCCGGCATGGCCAAGCTGATCGCTTCGGAGACCGGCAAGGAATGCGTCGAGGAGTGCTTCCGGATCCACGGTGGCTACGGCTACTCGAAGGAGTACGAGATCGAGCGCCTCTACCGCGATGCCCCGCTGCTCCTGATCGGCGAAGGCACCTCGGAGATCCAGCGCATGGTCATCGGCAAGAAGCTGCTCCAGCGGCACAAGATCTGATCTGACCTCCAACCACTCTCTACGGGGAAGGGGTCCGGCTTGCCGCCGGGCCCCAATCCCTGTAAACACCTAGATATGGCATCCACCGCGCAGATGATTGAGCAGGCCGTAAACCACCTCCAGGAGGAGGTGCCGGCGCTCAAAAAACTGAAGCTGGTCTTCGGGCTCGACCTACGAGCCAAAGGGGACATGCAGGTGTACCGGGTTGAGGTACCCGGGCCGAAGGTGTCGAAGGGACGAGGAGAGGACGAACGCTGCCGGGTCGAGATCGACCGGGCCCAGTTCAACCAGCTGGCCGATGAGAAGAGCACCGTGGCTTCCTACCGGCGTGCCGCCGAGACGGGGCACATCCGCTTCGAGGGCGACTCGAACGTCGCCAAGCTGATCGTCAGGGTGATTGAGGCCCATGAGCAGCGCGCGAAGCTGAAGAAAGTCCACTAACAACACCGAGGCTGCTCTCGCAGCCCACATCCACAAAGGAATACCGCAATCCATGAGTGAAGCATCAAACGATTTCACGACCGACCAGGCCGAACGCGAGGCTTCCGGCGCCCACTCCTACGGCCGCTACCTCGAGGAGTTCGAGGTCGGCGCGGTCTACAAGCACATGCCGGCGAAGACGGTGACCGAGGCGGACGACCACTTCTTCTGCCTGATGACCATGAATCATCACCCGCTTCACATCAACGACGTCCACGCCGCCGCTTCCCAGCAGGGCAGGAACGTCGTCGTCGGTCCGCTGGTCTACTCGCTGGCCGTCGGCATGTCCGTCTCGGACTTCTCCGGCAAGGCGATCGCCAACCTCGCCACCGACGAGCTCAGCCACCCGAACCCGGTATTCCACGGAGACACGCTCTTCTGTGAGTCCGAGGTGCTCGAGGTACGCGAGTCGAAGAGCAAGCTCGACCGCGGACTGGTCAAGGTCCACACCCGCGTCTACAACCAGGACGGGCTGCTCGTAGCCGAGTTCAAGCGCACCGCCCTGATCCCGCGCAAGGTCCACGGCACGCCGATCGCCGAAGAAGGCGCGGTCGAGTAGGGCTGCCGCCTCAGTTTCACTGAAGCGCCGAAAAGGGCCGCCTTCGGGCGGCCCTTTCCATTGCATCAACGAACCAAACGCGATCGTGCCGAAATACTGGGCACGATCGCGTTTGGTTCGCGCCGCCACCCGCTTTGGGTACCTTGCAGGCATGGACTTCAAGAAACTGGGACAGCAGGTCGGCCGGCTCAAGCAGCAGGCGGAGGACAAGCTGGGGGACCGGATCGAGCCCGAGAACCTGAAGCGCGACGGCAAGCAGCTCCGGGACATCATGAGCGGCGACGGTTCGCTGGCCGAGAAGGCCAAGGAAGCGAAGGCGAAGCTCTCCGACCCGGACCGCGGAGACGCGGCCGAATCGGCTGAAGCGGCGGGAACGTCACCGGCCGAAGCCTCAGGAACTCCGGAGAATTCGGCCGGCGACACGCGGGACAGGCCCGCCGAATCGGGTCAGTAGCCCAAGGCGGCGCACCTCTCGGCGCCGCCGAAAAGTGTCACCGGGCATCGGCCCCGGCACCCATGGTGCCGCTGACGGGTCGCCCGCCTACCCGACCCGTTCACGGACGATCTGCCAGGCCGGGGTCAGGTGCTTGCCGAGGAACCTCAGGATCATGAACTGCTTCGGTTGCGATCGGATGGAACCCGGGCGGATCAGGGGATAGGCTCGTTGCAGGGACGCCGAACACGAAGGGCAAGGACATGGATTTCAAGAAACTGACCGACAAGGCGAAGGACGTAGTCAAGGACCGCGGCGGAACGGAAAGCCTCAAGGGCGACGCCGCCGAACTGAAGGAGATAGCCACCGGCCGGGGCAGCATCACCGACAAGGCCAAGGATGCGGCCGCGGCACTGAAGGAGCCGGGCAAGGGGCCGGACCGCCCGGCACGCTGAACTTCGTTCTCAGCTCAGTGAGCGTTGTCTGAAGCGTGCGCTGGGGGCCGAGACTCCTCGGCGAGCGAAGTGATCTCCAGCGCCCCCCTGGCAGCCTCCGCTAGGACTTCTGAGGCCTCTTCGGGCGAGCGCGCGTACAGCTCGACCAGCAGATGAACCGTGATCTGGTCCTCGCGGTGCTTGTGAAAGCGCACGTGGGTGAAGAACTCGCGGGTCCCGGCGTCGCCGAAGGCGCCGTAGGTGAGGAACTCGACCGCCTCCGGGCCCGAGCAGGCCTCGATCTGGTCCGCTTCCACCGTGACCGTGCATGAGGCGACCCAGGGGGTTCCGGCGACCATGCGCTCCCAGCGATCCTCGATCGGCACGACCCGGTCGCGATCGAAGGTCAGGTGCGGCTGGTCGTGCATGCAGTCGAGGCACTGGACCACCGATTCCTGGATCTCATCGACGCTGTCGCCCTCGGTGGGCATGCCGGTGTCGGCATCGATCCGGCGGATCGCGTCGTAGTGAACCTGGACTTCGAGATTGCGTGACCAGCAGCGGTAGCAGCGCAGCCAGGAAGAAATGCCGTTGTTCATACCCACATACTGGCGGTCGGCCGCGACCGGCCGCAACCAGGGCCTATTTTTGGCCCTGGGCCTTGGTGATCGCGTCCTTGATCGTCTGGACGTTCTCGGCCGGATCGGCGCTGGTCGCCTCGATCGTGGTCAGCTTGCCGTCGGCGCCGCGGATCGCGAAAGAGGGGGTACCGGTGAAGCCCTGCTGGCTGGCCTCGTCGTCGACGGCCAGGAGCTTGGTCTCCATGCCCGGCGCCTCACGATCGGCGTTCCACTTGTCGATGTCCTTCACACCGGCCTTCTCGGCGATGCCGGTGAGGAACTCGTCGGTCACGTAGCCGGTGTTCTCGATGCCCTGATCGGCGTAGAAGGTCTCGACGAACTCCCAGTAGACACCCTGTTCGGCCGCGGCCAGAGCGGCCTTGGCGGCGAGGGTCGAATCCTCACCGAGGATCGCCCACTGCTGGAAGTCGAAGTTGGCGTCGCCGTTCTTGATCGGTCCGGCGATCACGTCCGGGAGGACGTCTTCGGCGTAGGACTTGCAGACGGGGCACTGGAGGTCACCGAACTCGACCAGGGTCACCTTGGCCTTGGGATCACCGAGAACGGTTCCGTTCTGGGGGATGCCGGCCAGCTGCTCGGTGACTGAGGACTTGGTTCCCGAAGAGGACGGGGAATCATCGTCAGAGGAACCACTCAGCGCGATCACGATGCCGACGACAGCGACGATCGCGACGAAGGCGGAGATCCCGATGATCTTCATCAGGTTCTGACGGCGGTCACCGCCCTTCGCGGCGGCCTCGGCCTTGAGTCGCTTTTCGCGGAGTTCTTTTCTCTTCTGCTGCGGTCCAGTAGCCATTAGGCGGATGATCCTATCTAACCTTTTCCCGAGTCGGGGCAGGTTTAACTAGTCGTTAGTTTCGGCAGGCTCATCGAGCCCGTAGTACGAGACCACACGGGTCGTGTTGACGATGAAGAGCAGGGTCATGCCGACCGCGCTGCCGACGCACCACTGGCAGATAGCGAGGATTTCCCAGAGTTCCAGATAAGTCAGGTAGAGGCTGAATCCGAAGCCGAAGAGGGAGAGCACGAAGGCGACCAGGCGGGCCCGGTCACCCTGCATGATCGTCGCCCCGAGGATCAGGGCGTACCCGATGATCCCGTAGATCGAGACATGGATCCCGAACAGGTGCGAGTAATCGCTGTTCTCGACGATCGCGCAGCCGCTGCTGCCGGCCACACAGGGCGGCAGCTCGTTCAGGATGACGGTCTTGTAGGCGACGAAACCGGCGATCGCGAGGCCGATCACGCAGAGAGCCCCGGCCGTGATGCGCAGGGTGCGTTCACCGCCCTCGGCCTGCCGGTAGGTCGCGTAGAGAACCGCGCCGATCACCGCGATCGCGACGACCAGCATCGCCACGGCGATTTCCGTGGGGATACCGTGCCGAAGCAGGTGAATCTGATCGGACATTCGCGGAAGCCTAGTGACTTATCGGTCGATCCGCTCTAGACAGTTTGAGCGGTCGGGGAATCGGCCCGGTTGTGACGCTCCGCCACGAGCTCCACGATCTCGGCCATGATCTCGTTCATGTCGAAGTCCTTCGGCGTGTAGACCCCGGCCACGCCGTTCCGGCGCAGGCTGTCCGCGTCCTCGGGCGGGATGATCCCCCCGGCGACCACCGGCACGTCGATGCCCTCCTCGGCCAGCAGGCGGACTACCTCGGGCACCAGCTCCAGATGCGATCCGGAGAGGATTGAGAGGCCGACCACGTCGACATCTTCCTGGAGCGCCGATTCGGCGATCTGCTCGGGAGTCAGGCGAATCCCCTGGTACACGACCTCCATGCCGACGTCGCGGGCTCGCAGGGCGATCTGCTCGGAACCGTTCGAGTGGCCGTCGAGGCCGGGCTTGCCGACCAGGATGCGCAGGCGATGGCCGATCTGCTCGGAGACCTCGTTGACCCGGTCACGGGTCGCGTTCAGCGAGTCCCGGTCCCCGGCCGGGGCGGCCCCGCCGACACCGGTCGGACCGCGGTAGGCGCCGAAGACCTCGCGCAGGGTGGAGGCCCACTCGCCGGTGGTCGCGCCCGCCTTGGCGGCCGCGATCGTGGCCGGCATGATGTTCTCCGTATCGCCCCCGGCGACCCGGGCCACCTCGGCCAGGGCGGCCTGAACCGCGTCCTCGTCGCGTTCGGCGCGCCAGGCCTCGAGGGCCTCGCTCCGTTCGCGCTCGACCTCGGGGTCGGGCTTCATGATGCCGCCGTCGGCGCTCGCGGTGAGCGGGGAATCCTCGGTCGTCTCGTAAACGTTGAGACCGACGACCTTCTGCTCGCCGTTCTCGATCCTGGCGAAACGATCGCGCTGGGATTCGACCAGACGGGCCTTCATGTACGGCACCGCCGCGACCGCTCCGCCCTTCTCGGCGACGACCGCCATCTCGTCCTTGGCTCCGGCCGTGAACTCTTCGACCAGGCCGTCCATCACCTTCGAGCCCTCGAAGATGTCGGGGTATTCCAGGAGATCGGTCTCGAAGGCGAGCACCTGCTGGATGCGGAGGCTCCACTGCTGATCCCAAGGGCGGGGCAGACCCATCGCCTCATTCCAGGCGGGGAGCTGCAGGGCGCGCGCCCGGGCGTCGCGGGACATGGTCACGGCGAGAGCCTCGAGCACGATGCGCTGGACGTTGTTCTCCGGCTGGGCCTCGGTCAGTCCGAGCGAGTTGACCTGGACTCCGTAGCGGAAGCGCAGCATCTTCTCGTCGGTCACGCCGTAGCGCTCGCGGCCGATCTCGGTCCAGATGCGACCCATCGTCTTCAGCTTGGCGATCTCCTCGACGAAGCGGATGCCGGCGTTGACGAAGAAGGAGATGCGTCCGAAAACCTTGGGGAAATCCTCATCGGCGACCTGGCCGCGGGCCTTGACCTCGTCCAGGACCGCGATGCCGGTCGAGATCGCGTAGGCGATCTCCTGGATCGGGGTGGCACCGGCCTCCTGCAGGTGGTAGCTGCAGATGTTGATCGGATTCCAGCTCGGAACCTCGTTGACCGTGAAGGCGACCATGTCGGCGATCAGGCGCATCGAGGGCTCGGGCGGGAAGGCGTACGTGCCGCGGGAGAGGTATTCCTTGATGATGTCGTTCTGGGTCGTGCCCTTCAGCTCGGAGCGGTCGACCCCGGTCTCCTCGGCGGCGGCGACGTACAGGCCGAGCATCCAGGCGGCGACCGCGTTGATCGTCATCGACGTGTTCATGGTGCCGAGCGGAATCTGGTCCATCAGGGTGTTCATGTCGCCCAGGTGGGCGACCGAGACGCCGACCTTGCCGACCTCACCGCGCGAGAGGATGTGATCGGGGTCGTACCCGGTCTGGGTGGGCAGGTCGAAGGCCACCGAGAGGCCGGTCTGGCCCTTGGCCAGGTTGCCCCGGTAGAGCTCGTTGGAACGCTTGGCATCGGAGTGGCCCGCGTAGGTGCGCATGACCCACGGGCGGTCGCTTTCGGGCAGACGGTGGTCGCTCATACACACAGGATACTTCGATATCCGATCCTGATACTGCCCGTGCAGACCCGGCTCCACCCGCACCTTTCGCCTTCTGCGGTGTTTAGGCTCCATGTATGCGTCTATTCGACTCGAATCCCCTCAGAACAACAGCCCGTGCCCTGACCACCGCCACGCTCGCCGTTGCCTGCTCGCTGGCGCTGGTCTCCACCGCCCAGGCGGCCGGTTCGATCGTTCTCTACGAGAACAGCCTGAAATCTTCGGCCGGACGGGATGAAGTCCGCCAGTTCGGCAACGACACCTGCAAGCGCGGAGGATCCAGCAAGGCCTTCCGGGCGACGGTCGGCAAGAAGACCAGAGAGTGCTTCTATCGCACGCAGACGGTCGGCCGCGACCTCGATATCTCGATCTCGGCCCGTCTCTTCAAGTCGACGCCGAAGAAGGTCCGGGCCCAGGCATACGTCGCAGTCAACTTGCGCCAGGCCAGGGACGGAAGCCGCTACCAGCTCGCGGTCTACCCGAGCGGCGGCCGCTTTCACCTGAAGAAGGTGCTCGACAACGGCCGCATCCTCGATCTGGAGCACGGCAAGCTCGGCAACAAGATCAAGGGCTTCGACGAAGCGAACAAGCTCAGGCTCAGTGCCTACAACGATGTGGCCGGGGTCGCTTCCGGCACCGCTCGCCTGGTCGCCTTCATCAACGGCAACAAGGTCGCGGTCGTCGACGATCCGCGCGGCAATCTCCTGCAGGGCCAGGACACCACCTTCTCGATCGGTTCGAAGAAGAACGCCACCGGCGCGATCGGCAGCTTCACCTCGCTGACCGTGCGCGCGCCGGATCCCTTCTAGGACCCGCCGCTTTCAGGGCTCAACGAAAAGAGCCACCGCCGGAAGGCGGTGGCTCTTTTTTTGAAACTGAATGCCGGAGCGGTTCAGCCGCTGGTGATCGGTGTGCACCAGATGGGCAGAAGCGGCTTCACGTACAGATCGATGATCTGCTCGCGGTACCCCGAGATCTCCTCGGAGTACCACCAGCTCTCGAAGTCCTTCTTGTTATTCCAGACGATGGTCTGCCTGAAGATCAAGGGGTCTTCCTCGGATCGGTAGATCTGCCAGCTTTCGGCACCGTACTCGGTCGCCTTAGCCGCGGCCGGCTCCCAAAGATCGAGCCAGCGCTGCTCCCTGAATGGGGTCACATGCCAGGAAATCTCGGAAATGTGTGCCATTGAACTGCTCCTAACCGGGCGCTATGCGCCGACTTCTGCCCGGATCGCTCCGGGGCCTTCGATTTCGCGGCCTTCGTCTTCGTCCTTCGCGCCGACCAGGATGGCGATCTTGCCGAGATGCTGGTTCTCATGCATCATCTGGTGGGCGTCGGCCACGCCGTCGTATTCCATGGTCTTCCACAGTACGGGGCTGACCTTGCCTTCGGCCATGAGCTGGTTGGCCTTCATGCATTCGTAGGCGTTCGCGAAGTGCGAGCCGATGATCTGCTTCTGGCGCATCCAGAGGTAGCGCACGTCGAAGTCGAGGGTGTAGCCCGAGGTGGCGCCGCAGATGACGACCTTGCCGAAGGGCTTCACCATGAAGACCGAGGTCGGGAAGGTGGCCTGGCCGACGTGCTCGAACACGACGTCCGGGGAATCACCGAGCAGCTCCTTGGTCCGCTTGGCGAAGGCGCGGGAGACCTTGAAGCGCTCCTTCTCCTCTTCGGGGGTCTCGTTGCCGGTCCGCATCATGCCCTTGAACTCGTTGCGGTTGATGTAGTCCACGGCACCGAGCTGCTTGACCAGCTCGCCCTTCTCGTCGGAGGAGACGACGCCGATGGCGTTGGCTCCGGCCGCCTTGCAGAGCTGAACGGCGAAAACGCCGAGTCCGCCGGCCGCGCCCCAGATCAGGACGTTGTGTCCGGGCTGGATCTTCGCCTGGTCCATCAGCATGCGGTAGGCGGTGAAGTAGGTCAGTCCGTAGGAGGAGGCTTCCGCCCAGGAGAGGTTCTTCGGCTTCGGCAGAAGCTGCTGAGCCTGGACCTTGGTGTACTGGGCGAAGGAGCCCCAGGTGGTCTCGTATCCCCAGATCCTCTGGCTCGGTGCGGCCATCGGGTCGAGGCCGTGGACCTCGACGTCTTCGTAGGAGGCCTGGTTGCAGTGGACGACGACTTCGTCGCCGACCTTCCAGCGAGTGACGCCCTCGCCGACCTTCCAGACGATGCCCGAGGCGTCGGAGCCACCGATGTGGTGTCCGTACTCGGGGTGGTCGCCGTAGCCGAAGACGGAGACGGGCTGGCCCAGGGCGGCCCAGACGTTGTTGAAGTTCACTCCGGCGGCCATGACGCGCACGATCACTTCGAAGGCGCCGGGCTCCGGCGTCTCGATCTCTTCGAGCTTGAAGGCGTCCTTGGGCTCACCCATGGTCTCCTCCCGGATCACCCATGCGGACATGGTTTCAGGGAGTTCTCCGGGCTCTACGTCAAGCTTGGTCACATCAGCGAGGTCTAGTGGCACTTCGCTCCTCTCAGGTTCGGGAAGGGTGCGGGCATCCTACATTCGGTAGACTTTTAGGCGTGGCTCAAAATATATATTGATCCACGAAACTATTGATCTCCGTCTCATCGGCACTTTCCCCTCGACTCTCATTCCCTCGCGAATCAAGAAATCGACGTCTATGACGAAGCCCCGGCTGAAGCCGCTGATCGCGGCCCTGATTCTGGTCCTCGCCTCCGCGATGGCGATCGCGGGCTGCGGTGCCGCCGGAGAACGCGAGGGCATCGAGGCCACCGGGGACGGGCCGGTCGATGTGGTGACCACGACCAACTTCATCACCGACGCGGTGCGCGAGGTCGGCGGTGACCGGGTGAGCGTCAAGGGCCTCATGGGGGCGGGAGTCGATCCCCACCTGTACAAGGCCAGCGCCGGCGACGTGAACGATCTCCGTGAAGCCGACGCGATCTTCTATGGCGGTCTCTATCTCGAAGCGAAGATGCAGGAGGTCTTCGAGGAGCTGTCCGACTCGAGGCCGGTCTTCGCGGTGACCGACCGCATCCCCCGCGACCGGCTGCTGGCACCGCCGAGCGGCGCCCCGGAAGGTGAGGAGTACGACCCCCACGTCTGGTTCGACGTCTCCCTCTGGAAATACGCGGTCGAGGAGATCCGGGACGACCTGATCGAGGTCGATCCCGCGGGCGAGCCCGAGTACCGGCGAAACGCGGCGAGGTACCTGAAGCAGCTGGATGCCCTCGACCGGGAAACCGGACGCCGGCTCGCCTCGATCCCGGCGAGCCGGCGTGTGCTCGTCACCTCACATGACGCCTTCCGCTACCTCGGCCGGCGATACGACCTCGACGTGGCCGCGATCCAGGGCCTGTCCACGGCGGCGGAGGCGACCACCGACGACATCGAAAGGGTGGCGAAAGTGGTCGCCGATCGCGGCGTCAAGTCGGTCTTCGTCGAGTCGAGCGTGCCGCCGCAGACCATCAACGCGGTTCTGGCCGCGGCGAACCGGGAGGGCGGTGAGGCGAGCGAAGGAGACGAGCTCTACTCGGACGCGGCCGGGCAGGACGGAACTTTCGAGGGCACGTACCGCGGCATGGTTGAGAGCAACATCGACAAACTTGTGGAGGGACTGAGATGAGTGAGCCGGCAAAGGGAAAGGCTCCGCTGGCCCTCGAGGTCCGGCGGCTGACCGCCTCGTACTCGTCGCGGCCGGTCCTGTGGGATGTGGACGCCGAGATCCCGAGCGGCACCCTGGCGGCGATCGTCGGTCCCAACGGCGCCGGCAAGTCGACCCTGCTGAAGGCCGTGGTGGGACTGCTGAAGGTCGATTCCGGCCACGTCCTGATCGACGGGATGCCCGCCCGCAAGGCGCTCGGCAGGGTCGCCTACGTGCCGCAGCGGGACGAGGTCGACTGGGACTTCCCGATCACCGTGCGCGAGGTCGTCGAGATGGGCCGCTACCGCTCGGCCGGCTGGATCCGGAGGCTGAAAGCGGAGGACCACGAGATCGTCGACGAGGCGATCGCCCGGGTCGGCATGACCCCGTACCGGTCCCGTCAGATCGGTGAGCTTTCCGGAGGCCAGCGCCAGCGGGTGTTCATCGCCCGTGCCCTGGCCCAGGAGTCGCCGGTGATGCTGCTCGACGAACCGTTCGCCGGGGTCGACGCGAGGACCGAGTCGGTTCTGCTCGACCTGCTGGCCGAGTTCCGGGACGAAGGGCGGACCGTGATCGTGGTCCACCACGACATCGGCACCGTGCGGGCGCGCTTCGACTGGGCCTTGCTGCTGAACGTGAGGACCGTCGCCTGCGGTCCGGTCGGGGAGTCGCTTTCGACCGGGATGCTGCGCCGGGCCTACGGCGGTGTGGTCGGCGAGGACGGGGTGGAGGACGGCGCGTGGACCGGCTGATCGACCTCATCCCCTTGAGCTACACCGACTCGGTCGTGCTGATCGGAGCGGTGATCCTCGGCGTGGCCGCGGGGGTGCTCGGCGCGTTCGCGGTCCTGCGCCGGCGCAGCCTGGTGGGTGACGCCCTTTCGCACGCCACACTGCCGGGTGTGTGCGTGGCCTTCATCGCGATCGGCGCCAAGGATGCGGCCACGCTCGGGATCGGGGCCGCCGTCGCCGGGCTGATCGCGGCCGTGCTCATCCTGATGATCGAGCGGACCGGCCGGATTCGGCCAGACGCGGCGATCGGGGTCGTGCTGACCAGCTTCTTCTCGCTCGGCATCGTGCTGCTCACCTTCCTCGGCAACTTCAACAACGCCAACCAGGCGGGGCTCGACACATATCTGTTCGGACAGGCGGCCGGCCTGCTGGAAAGTGATCTGATCGTTATGGGGAGCCTCTGCGCGGTGTCGCTCGGTCTCGTGACTCTCGCCTTCCGGCCGCTGAAGTCGGCGCTTTTCGATCTCTCCTTCTCCGGCTCGATCGGCCTGCCGACCAGGCTGCTGGAACTCGCGATGACCGGGATGCTGGTGATCGCGATCGTGATCGGGGTGCGCACGGTCGGGGCGATCCTGATGGTGGCGATGCTGATCGTGCCGACGATCACGGCCCGGCAGCTGACCGACCGGCTTTCGGTGCTGCTGGTCATCGCCGGGGTGGTCGGTGCCGTGGTCGGATCGATCGGCTCGCTGATCGCGACCAACGGTGGCCTGCCGACCGGGCCGGTGATCGTACTCGTCGGATTCTTCGTCGCCCTCGCGGCCGTTCTGTTCTCGCCGCGACGCGGGGTTGCCTGGAAGGCCGGGAAGGTGCTGCGGGACCGCCGCCGGATCGCGACCGAGGGAGTGCTGATCGATCTCGAGACCGCCCTGCACGCGGGAGCTCCGCCGACCGCCGACGAACTCGTGCTGGCCAGTGGCCGGTCGATCTCCACCGTGAAGCGTTCGCTGAGGGATCTGGAGCGGACAGGAGCCCTGGAACGGGATGGGGAGCGGGTGTATCTGTCCGAGTCCGGCGCCGCCGCGGTTCATGCCCTGCTCGCCCGCCGGGATCTCTGGAGCGCCTGGCTGGAGCATGGCTGGCAGTTGGAGATTCCCGACGCGCGGGAGCCCGATCCGCGTGATCTTCGCCACACCCTGGGGGACGAGTTGACCGATCGCCTGATCGCCTACGCGGAGAGGGATCGCGATGAGCGATGACCTCGCGATCATCCTCACCGCCGGGCTGCTGGCCACCGCCTGCGGTCTGCTCGGCCCGTTCCTGATCCTGCGGCGGCAGGTGCTGCTGTCCGACGCGGTGTCCCATGCGGTGCTTCCCGGGATCGTGCTGGTCTTCCTGCTCTTCGGTTCGCGTGCACCACTCGCGGTGATCGTCGGCGCCGGGATCTTCGCGATCATCTGCGTGCTCGGGATCGAGATGCTGCGCAACACGGGTCTGGTTCACGCCGACGCCGCGATCGGCCTGGTTTTCCCGGCCCTGTTCGCGATCGGCGTGATCGGGGTGACCGAGTTCGCGGGCGGGGCTCACCTCGACCTGGACTCGACCATCTATGGCGAGATCGCCTTCACCCCGTTCCGGACCTGGGAGTTCTTCGGGGTGGAGATGGCCCGCTCGCTGCCACTGCTCGGGGTGGTCACCGCGGTCAACCTGACCCTGCTGGTGCTTTTCTGGAAGGAGCTGAAGGCGACCACCTTCGATCCGGGCTTCTCACGGGTCAACGGCATCTCGCCGACCGTGGTGTCCCGGCTGATCCTGATCGCGGTCGCGGTGACCGCGGTCACCGCCTTCGAGTCGGTCGGCGCGATCCTGGTGGTGACGATGCTGATCGTGCCCGCCGCCGCGAGCTACCTGCTCACGGTGCGTCTCCTACCGATGGTGATCGCCACGGTCGCGATCGGCTGGATCAGCGCCGTCGGCGGCTACGGATCGGCGGTGGCGCTCGACGCCTCGATCGGAGGAGCGATGGGCCTGGCCGCCGCGGCCATCTTCTGCCTCGCCCTGCTGTTCTCACCCAGATACGGAGCGGTCACGAAAGCGGCTGTGAGACTCCGACGCCGAGGAAAGCTAGAAGCACCACCA
>Ga0335075_10001175_pt1 | contig 43640 bp, 49 predicted proteins | sample Lox_Sample_24_FD_206723 | JGI IMG/M metagenome (GOLD analysis project Ga0335075, IMG submission 206723) | Soil microbial communities from Loxahatchee National Wildlife Refuge, Florida, United States - Lox_Sample_2.4 | ecosystem: Environmental > Terrestrial > Soil > Wetlands | place: USA...
CACCCTCACCATCCCCGCAAACCTGACAGCACCACAGCAGCCACCCTGCAACACGCCCGAAACCGCCGACTAAATAAACGACGCGTTCATAACGCGGTGTACGACCCGCGATCATGGAACAGCCGGCCGCGCCGGCTGCCGCCCGTCATGGACATACTCGGCCAAAACGGGAGAATCCGGACCGCATACCCCGCCTTGGCGGGGCACGCGAGACGAGGGAAAACAAGCCTCCGGGACCAGAGCGATCTGGCGCTTGACTTGCTTAGGCCGCAGACTAATTATTAGGCACATGGCTAAGGAAACTGTCATCTGCACATACCGGGTGCGGAGTGACTCGGAAGACCAGTTCCTGGACCTGCTCGGTCGCCATTGGCTGACACTGCGCGACCTCGGCTTCGTCACCAGCGATAAGTCGCTCGCCTTCAAGAGCACCGAGGACGGGCTCACCTACGTGGAGATCTTCACCTGGGTGGAAGGCGGTTTCGAGCGGGCGCACGAGCATCCCGACGTGCTGGCCATCTGGGAACGCATGGATCCGCTGCTCGAAGCACGGAATGGGCGCCCCAAGTGGGAATTCCCGCATTTCGAGCCGGTGCTCCTGTCCGCGTGAGCCAACGGCCCAGGGGAATTGCCGAACTAGACGATTTCGACGCGGTATTCGGCGCCCTCGCGCACCGGTCCAGGCGGACGATCCTGTCCGTGCTGCATGCTCGCGGCGGCGAAATGACCTCCGGCGCGATCGCAGCGCGCTTCGACTGCTCCTGGCCCACCACCTCGCAGCACCTGCGGGTCCTTGAGCAAGCCGGCCTGGTCACCGTCGTGATGAGAGGGCGGGAACGCGTCTATCAATTGCGGGCCGACCGGCTGCACGCGGTCGCCGGTTCCTGGCTCGGCCGGTTCCGCTGAGGCTGCCGGGCGGCGGGAAGGCCGCTAGGCGGCGGCCGCCCGGCACGCGATAATGCCGCCATGACGCTGGAAGAGTTGTACAGGGACCTGCACGCCCACCCGGAACTGCCGTTCGCCGAGCACCGTACGGCGGGGATCGCCGCGGAACGGCTGGACGCGGCAGGTTTCACGGTCATCACTGGCATCGGCGGAACCGGCGTCGCCGGGGTACTCCGCAACGGAGACGGCCCGGCCGTCATGCTTCGCGCCGACATGGACGCGCTCCCGGTGCGCGAGGAGACCGGCCTTGACTACGCCAGCGAGGTCGTCGCGACCGACGCCCGCGGCGAACGCACGCACGTGATGCACGCCTGCGGCCACGACATGCACGTCAGCTGCCTGTGCGGCGCCGCCGCGGAGCTGGCCGCCTCGCGCGGGGACTGGCACGGCACGGTCATCGCGGTCTTCCAGCCCGCCGAGGAGATCGGGGCGGGCGCCAAGGCGATGCTCGACGACGGGCTTTTCGACCGGACGGGAAGGCCCGACGTGGTGCTCGGCCAGCACGTCTTCTCCCGCGACGCGGGGACCGTGCTGTACCGATCCGGCCCGTTTCTCGGCGCGGCGGAGAGCTGGGACGTGACGCTGCACGGGCGTGGCGGGCACGGCTCGCGGCCGGAGCAGACCGTCGACCCCGTGGTGATGGCCGCGACGGCGGTGCTGCGGCTGCAGACGCTGGTCGCACGCGAGATCGCGCCCGCGGACCGCGGCGTCGTCACGGTGTCCCGGCTGCGCGCCGGGCACGCGGAGAACGTCATCCCGGACACCGCCACGATCACGCTGAACTTCCGCGCCTTCGACCCCGACGTCCGGCACCGGCTCACCGAGGGCGCGCGGCGCATCATCGACGCCGAGGCGATCGCCTCCGGGGCTCCGCGCCCGCCGGAGTACCAGGTGCTGAGCTCCTTCCCGGTCACGGTCAACGACGCCGACCTCACCGGCCGGCTGGCCGGCGTGCTGGCCAGCGCGGCGGAGACGGAACCGGTGATGGGCAGCGAGGACTTCGGACTGTTCGGAACGACGGCGGGTGTCCCTTCAATGTTCTGGGGACTCGGCTGCTCGGAAGAGGACGCGCCGGGGAACCACTCCCCCAAGTTCGCCCCGCGGATCGAGCCGACGCTATCGGCGGGGGTTACGGCTCTGGTGGCCGCGACGCGCCACCTGGTACGGGAGGTCTCGCCATGACGACAGGCCCGGTGCTTTCCGGGGACGAGCAGGGCGAGGTCACGGAATTCGACCCGCGGAAGCCGCGCTCGGCACGCCTGCACGATTACTTGCTGGGCGGATGCTTCCCTTAAACACACAATAGCTTGCCGGGCTAAGCGTGGTCTAGTAAGAATCAAATCCCCCGTGGGCTGATGCGACAGTCGAGTGCAGTTGATGCCGTTCGACTGGATTGCTGCAAACTAGGGACGTTATTGGGTGGGCGTCCCTGACGGCTATCCGGGTTCTTGTATGGGGCACAGCATGATGGAATTGATGCAGGAGGCACAGGCAATCCTGCCGTTCATGGCGTCCGGAGCCGATGGCGCTCCGATACCGGATGTCGTCATCGACTACGTATTCACTGACGTCCCGATCGAGCTCAGCAACGACATTCACCGGTATCGTGACCTCGCGGCCCAGCGCAAGGAAATCGACCACACGCTCAGTGACCTGGGTGCTCGCACTGTTAAGCGGCTGCGGTCCGTGGTGGGCTTCACCGATGAGGACAGCGCGGCCGTCCTTGGCATTTCCCGGCAGCGAGCCAATCAATTGCGGAACGCTTGACCGACGGCGGGTGCGCGGCCATACGTTACGCTTCGCGTGGAGGTTACGGATGCGGCTGGAGTCGGTGGGCAAGCGGTACGGGCTCCGGCAGCCCTGGGTCGTCCGCGACGTGAGCCTCGACGTGCCGGCCGGACAGCTGATCCGCGTCGAGGGACGGAACGGCAGCGGCAAGTCGACCCTGCTACGGATCGCCGCGGGCGTGTCACTGCCCACGGCCGGCCGGGTGACCGGCCGGCCGCATTGCGGGTACGTGCCGGAACGATTTCCCGGCGCCCTGCCCTTCTCCGCACAGGATTATCTGCTGCACATGGCACGGATCCACGGCCTGCGCGGCGCCTCAGGCAGGCAGCGGGTGGACGAATGGCTGGAGCGGCTAGGGGCCGCCAGCTACGCCGGCCAGCCGCTGCGGACCCTGTCGAAGGGGATGTGCCAGAAAGTCGCGATCGCGCAGGCGCTGTTGTCCCGGCCGGGTCTCCTCGTGCTTGACGAGGCGTGGACCGGGCTCGATCAGGCCGCACGGGGCGCGCTCGACGCCGCCGTCGCGGAACGGGTGGCCGACGGCGGCACGGTCATGTTCGTCGACCACGACCAGGCCCGGCTGGCCGGCCGGATCAGCGGGCGATGGCGACTGGACGCCGACGGCCAGGTCCGCGTCACGCCGGGCGACGCCGCTTCCCCGGCGACGGCGGACGGCACCGTCGCCGTCATCGAACTGTCCGGCCTGGAGCCGGAATCAGCCGCGCGGCTCCGCACCATCTCCGGGGTGCTCTCCTGCGACGGCGGGAGGCTCCGCGTCACGGCCAGCGCGTCCGACAACGTGCTGCGGCAGGTGCTGTCGTGGGACGGCGTGCACGTCGCCGCCGTGCGTACCGAGAAGGCGGCCGACCGGTGATCGCGCTGCTGCGGTACCAGGCGGCGATCTTGCTGCGGTCGCACCGGTGGCTTTTCCCGCTCATCGCCTACGGCATGCTGGTACTGGTCGGGTTCGCCGCCAGCACGCCGCTCGCCGAGGGGATGGACTGGAGCGCCGCGATGCTGCTGCCCCTCGTCGCGCTGCTCACCAGGTCAATGCTCACCGCCGAACCGGACGCCGCCCGGGCATGCGTGGCCGCCGCGGCCGGTCCGGTCCGGGCGCAGCTGGCCGCCCTGGTCACCGCCCTCGGCGCGGGCGCGGTCCTGGCGATCGCGGGCGCCTGTTTCGAGGTGGTCACCGACCAGTCCGCGGCGAAGCACCCGCTGCCCGGCGTGGTCAGCAAGATCAGCGCGACGGCTGCCCACCCGCAAGTCCTTGTCGCCGGGCTGGGCACGGCCGTGGTGTGCCTGCTAGTCGGATCGGCGGCGGGCGCGCTTTGCAATCCGCCGCTGCTCCGTCACCCGGGCCTGGCCATACTGAGCACGCTGGCGGCCGTCGTGTTCGCGCTGGCCTCGGACATCTCCCCGGCCAGCGCGGCACTAGCCGGATACGGGGCCGGGCAGGCGTCGCGCTGGCCCGGCGGCGTGCCGCTGCTGGCCGCGGGGTGCCTGCTCGCCATCACCTGGACGGCGTCCGTGCTGGCGGCCGCCCGGCGGGAACGCGGGTCGGCGAGTACCGCCTGAGCGTCACGGCCGCCAGTCGTAAACGGGGGCGCATAGTAGTGGCACCGAGACGGTGCAGGCTCTTCCCAGAAGCCCGCTGACGGTGCAGCATTGGGGCGACCGCTGTGGCGAGGGAGGACACGAGAATGCCGGACCCGTCCATCCTGGGGATCGTGCTGGCCGGCGGGGCCGGCACGCGGCTGGCGCCGCTCACCGATGACAGGGCGAAACCCGCCGTTCCGTTCGGTGGCGCGTACCGGCTGGTCGACTTCGCGCTGTCCAACCTGGTCAACGGCGGCATCCGGAAGATCTGCGTGCTCACCCAGTACAAGAGCCACAGCCTGGACCGGCACATCTCCACGACGTGGCGGATGAGCGACCTGATTGGCAACTATGTGACACCGGTGCCGGCCCAGCAGCGGCTGGGACCGCACTGGTACACCGGCTCGGCGAACGCGATCTTCCAGTCGATGAACCTGATCAACGACGAGAGTCCGGACCTGGTCGTCGTGGTCGGCGCCGACCACGTGTACCGCATGGACCCACGGCAGGTGGTCGCGCAGCACCTTGAGCACGGCGCGGGCGCCACGGTCGCGGCGATCCCGGTCAACCGGCAGGACGCGAAGGCGTTCGGGATCGTGGGCGTGGACTCCGACGGCCGGACGATCAGCAGCTTCCTGGAAAAGCCCGCCGACCCGCCGGCGGTGCCGGGCAGCCCGGAGGAGTCGTTCGCGTCCATGGGCATCTACGTGTTCGACACCGCCGTCCTCGTCGACGCGCTGCGCAGGGACGCCGCCGACGAGTCCAGCCGGCACGACATGGGCGGGAACCTCATCCCGATGCTGGTCAAGGACGGAGCCGCGCAAGCCTACGACTTCATGACCAACGAGGTTCCCGGCGCGACCGAGCGCGACGCCGGCTACTGGCGCGACGTCGGGACCATCGACGCGTACTTCGACGCCCACATGGACCTGCGGACCGTCGAGCCCATGTTCAACCTGTACAACTACCGGTGGCCGATCCTCACCCACATGGATTCGCTGCCGCCGGCGAAGTTCGTGCACGACGACGGCGACCGGGTGGGCCGGGCCATCGACAGCCTGGTCAGCAACGGCGTGATCGTCTCCGGCGGCCTGGTCCGCCGGTCCGTGCTCTCGCCCGGGGTGCGGGTCAACAGCTGGTCCCTGGTCGAGCAGTCGGTGATCCTGCACAACACGACGATCGGCCGCCACGCGGTGGTGCGGGACGCGATCCTCGACAAGAACGTCGTCGTGCCGGAGGGAGCGCAGGTCGGGGTCGACAAGGACCACGACCTGGAGCGGGGCTTCGCGGTGTCGCCCGGCGGGATCACCGTGGTGGGCAAGGGGCAAGAGGTGACCGTATGAAGGTGGCGCTGCTCACCCGCGAGTACCCGCCGGACGTGTACGGCGGCGCGGGGGTGCACGTGGAGTACCTGGCCAGGGAGCTATCCAAGCTCGTCGACCTCACCGTGCACTGCCAGGGGCCGGAGCGGGAAGGGGCGGTGGCGCACCAGCCCTGGGAGGGACTGCGGGACCAGGTCCTGCGGGTGATTTCCACGGATCTTTCCATGGCGGACGCGGTGGCCGACGCGGACATCCTGCACTCCCACACCTGGTACGCGAACCTCGCCGGTCACCTGGCGTCGCTGCTGTACGGCGTCCCGCACGTCGTCACGATGCACTCGCTTGAGCCGCTGCGCCCGTGGAAGGCCGAGCAGCTCGGCGGGGGTTACGCGCTGTCCTCCTGGTGCGAGCTAGTGGCCGCGACCTCAGCGGCCGCGGTGGTCGCCGTGTCGGAAGGGATGCGCGCCGACATCCGTTCCGCTTACCCCGCCATTCCTCCCGAACGGATCCGGGTGATACGCAACGGCATCGACACCTCCGAGTATGCTCCGGACCCGTCGACGGACGCACTGTCGCGGTACGGCATCGATCCCACCCGGCCGTACGTCATCTTCGTGGGCCGCATCACCCGGCAGAAAGGGCTGCCGGTGCTGCTGCGGGCGGCGGCTTTCCTCGACCCGTCGGCGCAGCTGGTGCTGTGCGCCGGGGCGGCCGACACGCCGGAGCTGCTGGCCGAGGTCACCGGCCTGGTATCGGGTTTGCGCGCCACCCGCTCCGGCGTGGTGTGGATCCCCCAGATGCTGCCCAAGCAGGAGATCATCCAGCTGCTCACGCACGCGGCCACCTTCACCTGCCCGTCGCTCTACGAGCCGCTGGGAATCGTGAACCTGGAGGCGATGGCATGCGGGACCGCGGTCGTCGGCTCCTGGGTGGGCGGGATCCCTGAGGTGGTCTCCGAAGGCGTGACCGGCCTGCTGGTCCCGCCGGGCGACCCGGAGGAACTGGCGGCCGCGCTGAACGCGCTGCTGCGGGATCCGGCTCGCGCGTCGGCGATGGGCAGGGCCGGGCGGGAGCGCGCGGTCACGTCGTTCAGCTGGACCGCGGTCGCCGCGCAGACCGCGGCGCTGTACGAGGAGCTGACCACCCGCGTGACAACGTGACAACGGCAACTTCGGAAGGGGATTCTCGGTGCCCAACCTGTGGACGGATCAGGCGTTTCTGCGGGATGTGCAGTACCGGTCGGATGCCAACCTGGCCGCCCGTCAGTCGATCTACGCCTGCCAGCACCCGCGCATCGACCTGCCCGCCCGGATCCTGGACCTGGTAGATCTGGCGGTCCCGGACGTGGTCGCCGATATCGGCTGCGGCAACGGCGGCTACCTGGCCGAGCTAACCCGGCGCGGCTTGCGCGGGCACCTGATCGGCGCGGACCTGTCTGTCGGCATGCTGGCAGCAGCCCGGTCACGGGCTCCTGTAGCAGGCCTGATCGCCGCGGACGCGTCCAGGCTCCCGCTTCGCGACGGTGCGGCTGCCCTGACCCTCGCGATGCACATGCTGTACCACGTGCCGGACCCAATGGCGGCAGCGCGCGAGCTGCGCCGTGTCACCCGGCCCGGTGGCACGGTGGTCGTCGGCCTCAACGCCGCCGGCCACATGCGTGAGCTGCGTGAGGTCGTCCGGGAGGCGGGCCTTGGCGATCTCCGCGAGCGCGTGAGCCTCGATGACGGCGAGGCACTGCTGCGTACCGTGTTCACGACCGTGACCAGGCATGACTTCCCCGCGCAGCTCCGCACGCCGGACCCGGGGCCAGTCGCGGACTACGTCCGCTCCATGTCCGAGATCAGGTCCCGCGCCGACTCCGAAGCCGCGGTCTCGGACATCATCGTCCGCATGTTCCCGAACGGACCGGGCCGCTCCTTCACGATCACCACTCATGCGGGCTGCCTAGTCTGCCGGTAGCCCGGCTGTTACGGACCACGGAGACGTTAAAGTTAAACAACAAGCTCAGGTATCGCGCCGCAGGAAGAGCACCAGCCCGCCCGCGAGAGCGGCCGCCGCGTAGGCGGTGAACACCGCGAACCCGGCCCAGGGCGAGAACTGGTGGGCGCTGGGAACGCTGACGGTGGACCAGATCTGGCCGCCCGCGTTGAGCGGGATCCGCCTGTCCGGGTAGTCGCCGCTGTCGAAGAAGTCAGCCGAGCGCAGGTGCGTGTCGCGCCGGGCCTGTCGTCCAGGCAGGCTTCGATGTTTTCGCCATGGTTATTCCATTCCTTTCTTGCCGGGAGTCCAGAACGGCTTGGTGATGATGGCGCGTCTGGGCCAGCCGCGATCGCGCATGAGATGGCTACGGAGTGCCTGGACGGTGCGTGCCTCGCCGGCCAGGTAGGCGGTCCCGGGGCCGGGCAGGTCGGCGTCGCGTACGGCGCGCAGGAGCGAGGCCGGGCTGGCCGCGCTGCGCCCGTGCCGGTAGTGCCAGCGCACGTCGCCGGGGAGCGGGAGCTGGTCACCCGGTTCGCTGACTTCAAGGATGGTCAGGGCGCGCTGGCTGGCGGGCAGGGCGCGCAGGATCGCGCCGAACGCGACGGCGGCGGTCTCCTCGCCGACGAGGTCCGCATCTGGCCGAAGATCAAGTCCTTCGGGTTCTTCGGGGCGGGAGCGTGCAGCAGCAGCCGGTCCCCGAGGCGGTGCCGGGGCGGGGATTTCAGCTGGCTGTTGCCGGGACGGGTGCGGGCGGTGTCCATTGCGGAACCTTTCTGCTGCGCGCGGGTACGGACTGGCCTGGCTGGCCGGCCCGGATGCGGGACCGTGACGTTCGCTGCTGCCAGCGGCCGGGGTCAGCGGCGGCGGTAGAGGGCGGTGGCGGCGGGGATGAGGACGATCAGGAGCCCGGCGGTCCAGGCCAGGGACTGCCAGGCCCAGTGGGCTGCGGGTCCGCCCTGGGTGAGGGCGCGGACGGCATTCATGGTGACGCTGACGGGCTGGTTGCGGGCGAAGGCCTGCAGCCAGCCGGGCATGGTGTCGACGGGGACGGCGAGGGAGCTGGCGAAGATGAAGATCAGGATGGGCAGGGTGCCGGCGAGCTGGGCGGTCTCGGCGTCCTTGACGGCCAGGCCGATGATGGCCAGCAGCCAGGAGTAGGCGTAGGCGAACGCCAGCACCAGGCCGATCGCGGCGGCTCCGGCCAGGGCGCCGTTGTTGAACCGGAAGCCGACGAGGGAGCCGACGGCTAGGACGACGGCCACGACGATGATGGTGCGGCAGAAGTCGGCGAGGGTGCGGGCGGTCAGCACGGCGGAGCGGGCGACCGGCAGCGAGCGGAACCGGTCGACGAGCCCGCCAGACAGGTCGGCGGCGAGCGCGACGGCGGTGGTGGCGCCAAAGAGGGTTGCCTCGACCAGTAGGCCGGGCAGCAGGTAGTTGGCGTAACTGTAGCCGGGGGTGCGGATGGCGCCGCCGAAGACGTACCGGAACACGATGATGAACACGACCGGCTGGATGCTGGCGAAATAGAGCATCTGAGGTGTGCGGACCATGCGCCTGACATTCCGCAGGGTGATGATCCCGGTGTCGGTCAGGGGTGTCAGCGGGCCGGCGGTGCTGGCGGGCTGGGCGGTCATCGGGTGCTCCTTGCGGTGACGGGGGAACTGTCGGCGACGGCTTGACCGCTGCCGTCGTCGCGGCTGCCTGGGTGCCCGGTGAGGGCGAGGAAGACCTCGTCGAGGGTGGGGTGGCGCAGCGCGGTGTCGTCGATGGCGATGCCCGCGTCGTCGAGCAGGCGCAGCACGGTGCGCAGCGTGGCGGCGCCGGCGGGGGCGGGCAGGGTGACCTGCTGGCCGTCGCGGCCGGTGCCCGCCGTCGCCTGGCCCAGCGGCGTGACGACCTGGACGGCACGGTCGCGCTGGCCGGGGTCGGTGACGCGGAACTCGACCAGGTCTCCGCGCAGGTCTGCCTTGAGCTCGCCGGGGGTGCCCTGGGCGATGAGCCGGCCGTGGTCGATGACGGCGATGTGGTGGGCGAGCCGGTATCCCGTTCGCTGCTCATGTAGTGCTCGAGTAGGACGCCGAATGCTCAGATCGACCTGATCCTTACAGCACTGCAGGGATCAGGTCTGTGTGGCCATTTCGCGGATAGCTGGCCACGCGCCCGTGAGCGCACCCACGCCATCGCGGCGAGCGCGGACGGCATGGAAGCCGTCCGCGCCTTCGTCCCGCAGCCTCTCAAAGCGCCCATGGCAGCGACTGCTGGGCATCGCTGCCGGGGATCGTCGCCCGCCCGCCCGCGGCCATGCAGACGATCGCCTCGGCTTCCGATGCGCCCGCGCCGCCGACACGGAACTGGCGGGTGGCGCCACTCGGCACGGCCAGCGCCTCCCCCGCCCCCACCACGGCGGTCTCGCCGTCGACGGTGAACTCGAACGTGCCGCGCAATGGCATCCACACCTGCTCGCGGTCGATGATGTGGACCGGGGAGTTGCTGCCGGGGGTCATCCGCACCCGCCAGGTGCTGAGCTCGGCGGTGCCCTGACTCGGGGCGGCCAGTCCGGCCATGACGGCCGTGGGGGTCTTGATGGTGCGTTCCGTGGTCTCAGTGATGACTCGCATGACCCTCCTAAGTAAACCTGCTTTACTCGATGAGGTAAGTAAAGCTTATTTACTCGTAGACTGTCAAGGTGCCGACAGGGAGGTGCGGATGGATGGACAGAAGCCGATGACCGCCGGCGGTCCGCTGGACGAGCGGAATCCGGTAACGGCCCGCGACCCGCTGGCCAGCACGGAACTGACGTTCCTCCTGGGCATCTCGTTCCAGCTCGTGCTGGCCGAGTTCACCCGCAGGCTCGACGCCGCGGGTCACGGCGACCTACGCCCCGTGCACGGCATGATCTTCCAGATCCTCTACGGCGGCGGCGCGACGAGCAGCGAGCTCGCCGAACGCCTCAGCGTCACCAAGCAGGCCTCCGGGCAGCTCATCACCGACCTGGAGAAACGCGGCTACGTGCGCCGCGAGGACCATCCGCAGGGCGGCAGGCGGCGCCTGATCGTCCTGACCGGCAAGGCACTCGCCCACCTGGAGGCCGCGGGCGCGATCCTGCACCAGCTCGAATCGGAGATCGCCGCGCGCGCCGGAGACGACACCCTTCTCGCGCTCCGCACGGAGCTCGCGCGGCTCATCCGGGCGATGACCGGGGATGGAGACATACCGCCGCTGCGGCCCCTGTGGTGACCCGCCCCGAAACGAGCGAGTGCCGCCGGGAATGCGGCCTTACCCGGCCCGGAACAGGCTGAGCCTGCCGGCCTGGGCCAGGAGGGGGGCCAGCCGCAGCAGGAGGTGCCATCGGGCGGGCAGGCTCCGGCGGAGCGCGGGCGGCGGACTGGTGACGTAACGCACAGAAACCCGGCGCCCTGCCGCGGCAGCCTCGACACGTTGATCAAATGTTGATAAAAACGGCTGATTTAGTCGACTAGCCTCATGCCTTCCATCGGCCTCCATGTGCGTCGCTGGCACGTCGACCTATGCCGCATTGCGGCCGGGCTGTGTCCCGGCGACCGCGCCCCTGCGGCACGCCCGGGCATTCCGCCTATCTGACCAGCCAGTATCCGCACGTGAAGGAGCCCGTGATGCCTCCGGAACCGGCAGCCCTTGCCTCCGTACGGCGGCGCGACATCTCACGAACGGCGGACTACCGTCAGACATCGAACGACAGCGCGGTGCTACAGGCTGTCCTAGACCACGGCCCGGTCGCCCGGAGCACGATCGCCCGGCTCGTCGGGCTCAGCCCCGCGGCTGTGACCCGGTTGTCCGCCGAACTGGTGGCCGCGGGGCTGCTACGCGAGTCTTCTCAGGTGGCCGGGCGCGTCCCGGAGTTCCTCGCGCGGCACGCGGGCGCGCAGGAGTGTCGTGCAGCTGTTCGTAGCGAGCATGATCGACGCCGCGTTCTCGACCGGCGGCAAGATTCACCACGGACCGCAGTCCGCGGCCGGGTTCGTTGCGCACCTGCCCCTGGAGGGCAGGACTGAGCGGTGCGTGTGCGGGCGGCACGGCTGCCTGCGGGCAGCCGTCGCAAGTGATGAGCTGGGTGTGCGAGCGGCACACGCGGGGATCACGCCGGAGCCCTCGTTCGAAGCCCTGCTGGCCGCCGCCCGGCGTGGAGACCGGGGAGCCGTGGCGCTGTTCCACGAGCGTGCGAGGCTGATCGGGACAGCCGCTGCGTTGCTGCTCGACGTCTTCAATCCGGAACTGCTCGTAGTCGTCGAGGCGGGCCTCATGCGCCTGCCTGGATGCATGGAAACCCTGCGAGCGGAGGTCGGCGAGCGAACAAGGCGACGGGCCGACCCCGGCTGCTCGATCATCGTGTCCAGCTTCGGTGGCCACGTCGGGGATGTGGCGGCCGGGACCGTGATCCTCGACGCTGTCTACGCGAACCCGCTGCGCCGCCGCCGTCCGGTCCCCATGCCCGCTGATCGGGGATGACGAGCCGCCGCAAACGGCCGGGACCAACGCGGCGGACAACGCCTACCGGGGAGGATGTCAGCGCGGCGTCTCCCTGATTACCTCGGCCGGGTCCTTGTCGTCGCGCAGGCCCTCGAACCGCGGCTGGCGCAGCAGGCCATCCGAGGTCCACTCGGCGAAGCCGATCTCGGCGACCAGCCGGGGCTCGGTCCAGTGGGTGCCGGGGCGGGGCGGCTTGCCCTGCTGGAACGGGGATGCGTTCCGTTCCAGCAGGGACAGCGAACCGTGCAGGGCGCGCAGCGTCCCGGCGGTGAAGCCGGTGCCCACCTTGCCGGCGTAGCACAGGCGGTGCTCGCCGTCGTAGTAGCCGACCAAGATCGCGCCAAGCCACTGCCGGGCGCCCTTGGGGTCCGTGTAGCCGCCGATGACGAACTCCTGGGAGTTCACGCACTTGAACTTGAGCCAGTTTCTCGTCCGGCCGCCCTCGTAGGCGGCGTCCGCGCGCTTGGCGATCAGCCCTTCCCAGCCGTCGCGGCACGCCTGCCGCCAGAACTCCTCGCCGTCACCGCCGCGGTGCTCGGTGTACCGCAGCGGGTCGCTGAACAACAGCGTCTCGGAGAGCAGCCGTTTGCGCTCTCGCTGCGGCCTCGCCCGGATGTCCCTGCCGCCCGCGAACAGCAGGTCGAAGATGTAGTAGAAGACCGGATATTTGCTGATCAAGTCCGGTCTCGGGTTGGCCTGCCCGAGGCGCTGCTGCAGTTGCGAGAAGTGGGTCTGACCGTCGGCGAAGGCGACGATCTCCCCGTCCGCCACGTATTCCCCGGCTTGCTGGACGGTGAGCGCCTCGGCGATCTCGGGGAAGGTGCTTGTGACGTCCCGTTGGTTCCGGGTATACAGCCGCACCCCGCTGGAGTCGCGGAAGGCCAGGATCCGCTCGCCGTCCAGCTTGCGCTCGTAGATCCAGGAAGGATCGGAGAACCTGTCCTTGGTCAGCGTCGCGAGCTGTGGTTCCACCCAGCCAGGGACACCAGCCATCCAGGCACCTCTCGTTCCGGCGCTTCGGTCCAGCGCGGGCGTTCTGGTGCTAATCCTGCTTGCGGGCGATCGCCTGGGCCAGCTGCTCCTTGGTCATATTAGACCGGCCCTGGACGTTCAGGTCCTCTGCGCGCTTCATCAGCTCTTCCCTGCTGCTGCCGTAGACGTCCACGCCGCCGAAGGACTCACCCTCGTTCTCCCTGGCGCGCGGGTTGGCCGCCCTCGGGTCGGACGGGCCCTTCCTGCCCTTGGGCTCCCAGTGATCGCCCCTCTTCTCGAAGGTGTTCTTAAGTGCCGAGATGGCGACGCGGTGTGCGCGCTCTCCCTCCCCGTACTCCCGCGCCGCGCTGTCATGCGCCTTGGCGAAGGTCCGCTGCGCCTTATCGGGCGAGCGCTGGATCGTACCGGGAAGTTCTTCCTTGATCGGGTTTCCGTTCTGGTCGGTCATCGGCATGATGACGGCTCCCTCCCGTCAGGACCTCTTTTCTGTGCCCTTGTGTCGACGTTCGTCTTGTCAGCTCAGCTCGCCTGTCAGCGTTGCCTCGACGCGCTCAGCTTTTTGGGCTCGCTGGTCAGGAACGTGGCGCTGAAGTCCTCATCGCCGTGCCCCTTCGCCCCGTCGGCCAGCCGCCGCGCGATCGCGTCGACGAGCGGCAGGTCCAGGCCATGCTCGCGGGTGGCGTCCCGCATCAGGCGCGCGTCTTTCGCCGCGAGCTTGAGCTGGAACGCGGGCGGGAAGTCGCGGTCCATCATCGCCTTGCCCTTCATCCGCAGGTACGGGAGGTCAAGGCCGCCGCCCTCGATGGCCTGGAAGAACAGGCGCGGATCGAGGTCAAAGCCCTCGGCCATGGCGACCGTCTCCGCACCGGCCTCGACCACGGCGAGGACCCAGTTGTTGGTGACCAGCTTGAGCCTGCTGCCCGCGCCCGCCTCGCCCACGCGGATGGTCCGCTCGCCGATCGCCTCGAAGACCGGCTTGACCCGCGGCCTGGCCTCCTCCGGCCCGGACTCGAGGATGACGAGCTTGCGATCTTCGGCGGGCTGGCGGGTGCCGAGTACCGGGGCGTCGACGAATCCCACGCCGCGCCGGTCCGCCAGTTCCGCGCAGCGCCGGGTGGCCGCCTCGCCGATCGTGCTCATCTGCAGCCAGAGGACGCGATACGGGCCGTTCGGGTCGCCGGTCTGGCTGCCGCCGCCTTCGGCGTTGACGCCGGGCACCGCCGACAGGGCCCCATGGGGGCCGTCCATCGCGGCGACGACGGCATCCTCGTCGGCAAGCATGGTCAGCACGATCCCGGCGCCGCGCGCGGCCTCCGCGGGGCTGTCCGCGATGAACGCCCCGTCCTGCGCCAGCGGCTCGGCCTTCTGCCGGGAGCGGTTCCAGGCACGAACCGGGATTCCTGCCCGCGCGATGTTCCGCGCCATCGGGAAGCCCATGGTCCCGCCCGCGCCGAGCACGGCGACCGTTTCGGTTTGGGCCATTGACATCCCCCTTGGCGTTTCGTTCCGTTCGTTGTCCCACGGCTCACTTGGCTAGATATGGACCACTACCCTCAGCGGCGTGCTGAAACCCGGGCTCAAGGGCCGCGAGCAGGCCGCCAAGCGGTGACGGCGGCGGCGACTGCGCCGCGCGCCCCGCCGCGTCGCGCCCCGCAGGAGAGAGGCACCAGTCCCGCCACTCGTCGAGACGGCCGGGATCCACGGCCTCTTCCGTGGCCTCGTCCAGGCCGAGGCTCACGACCGCCGGCCATTGCCACGCCTGCGCCTGCGCGGTCACCTTCGCCCCGCCTGCCACCGGGTCGACCGCTATCGCGGGCACGCCGTGCTTGAGCGCCAGGACCAGCCCGTGCATCCGCATCGTGATCACCAGGTCCAGCCGTCCGATAACGGCCTCGAGTTCCGCGGGGGTACCGCACAGTCGCCAGTCGCGCGCGTCCAGCCTGGTGTCGAGCGGTACCAGCGCGCAGCCGCATCCGTCCAGCCACTGCGTCAGCGCGGCGCAGACCGCCTCGTGCCGTGCCCGTCCGGGGTACTCAGCCTGGCCGCTGACCCGGATCACGCCCGCTACCGGGACCATCTCGGGTGCGCGCTCCGGCTCGGGCACACTCGCCAGGTCCCCCATGGGCGGCACGCCGGAGCCGTCGCGCGGCAAGATGACATGGAAACCCGCCGCCGCGGGGTCGGCGATGTCGACGACCGACACGCCGACGGCGACGCGGCGGCAGCCGCTGAACCGGCGGTGCAGCCGCTCGATGTCCTGACCTTGCAGCGGGCCGCAGGCGAATACCAGGTGCGTGTACTGTGCCGGATCGGCCTCTTCGAGCGTCAGCGCGCCAGGGCGGAACACCGGGCTCCATGCCAGCTCGCATTCCACCGCGGCCCTCGAGAGTTCTTCACGCACCGCCTCCATGGCGAGCACGTCCCCCGCCGTGGCTTCTCCGTGGAGGAAACTCGGCCAGCCAGTCACCAGCACCCGACCCGGACTCATGCCTCGTGGGTTACCCCGGCGCGCAGACCGCATTCCGGCTTGCCCGCTGTGTCCAGGCTTGCCACCCGCGGCGGCGGGTAGGCACAATGCCGTGACCGAGGTCGGCGAACTGGCCGCGAACGCGGCCGAATGTACCCGATGCCCGCTGTACGAACGCGCGACGCAGACCGTTTTCGGCGAAGGGCGGCCGGACGCGTCGGTCATGCTCGTCGGCGAGCAGCCCGGGGACCAGGAGGACAAACAGGGACATCCGTTCGTTGGCCCGGCTGGGCGCCTGCTTGACCGCGCGCTTGATGAGAGCGGCATCGACCGGACCGATGTCTACGTGACCAACGCGGTCAAGCACTTCAAGTGGCAGCCGCGGGGCAATCGCCGTATCCACCAGCGACCCAGCGGCACCGAGATCCGGGCCTGCCGGCTGTGGCTGGACGCGGAACTCGAGACGGTCAGCCCCCAGCTCGTCGTGCTGCTCGGCGCGGTGGCCGGTGAATCGCTGTTCGGCTCGGGATACCGGGTCGGCGAGAACCGGGGGAAGCCGCGGGACGCCACGGCCGGCCCGTGGCACGGCCTGGTGCTGAGCACGATCCATCCCTCCGCCGTGCTGCGCGGCCCGGATCCCGAAGCCCGCTCCCACAACTACGCGGGCCTGGTGGCCGACCTCACCGCCGCCCGGAAGGCGGCCTTCACCGGCTAGCGGCCGCGGCGGCCGGTGTGTCCGGACGGCTCGCGGGTAGAGGCGGCGGCATGGTGCCGCTGACGCCGGTGACCGCGCTGACCACGTGGCAGTTCTCCCCGCTAGCCAGCACACCCCTGGTCGTGCTTGCCGGACCGTACCTGGTCGGCGTCCGGGCGGTGGCGCGTCGGCATCCGGCCCGGCCCTGGCCCTGGGGGCGCACACTGGCGTTCCTCGCCGGGCTCTGCGCGATCGCGGTGGCGACGCAGGGCTACGATGGTGTCTACGACGATGTGCTGCTGCCCGCGCACATGGTGCAGCACTTGCTGCTGATCATGGTCGCGCCCCCGCTGCTCGTCTTCGGCCGCCCGATCACGTTGCTGCTGCACGCAACCCGCAATCCATGGCATACCCGGGTGAAACGGATAGTGCGCTCCCGGGCGGCCGCCGCGGTGACCTGGCCTCCGCTCGGTGTCGCCGTGTACTCGGCCGTGGTGGTCGGCACTCATCTGACCCCGCTCATACTCGCGACCGGTCCGCTGCACGACGCCGAACACGTCGTGTACCTCGTGGTGGGTTACCTCTTTTTCCTGCCGGTCATCGGCTCCGAGCCGGCTCACTGGCGGCCGTCGCTCTTCGCCCGCTACCTGCTGCTCCTTGCCGCCATGCCGGCCGACGTCGTCACCGGCGCCGCGTACCTGATCGCACACCGCTTCGGGGACTACAGCACGGCGGATGTGCACCTCAGCGGGCTCATCATGCTGGCTGGCAGTGACGTGATCATGGTCGCGCTCGCGGCGCTGCTCGCCATAGGCTTGGTACGCTCGGAAGATCTCTTCCCCGCGTCCCGCCGTGGGCTGGCTGGGCTGGAGGCGTATAACGCCCACCTGGCATCTCTTGAGCCGGATTCCCGAGCGGCCAGAGGAGAATTCCGGTCTTGAACCCGGTCCTCTGGGTCAGCGCTTTGTAGTCGTTACCGGCATCGTAGCTGGTCAGAGGGGCCTTTCGCAATACCGACTGAGTCTATTGCCAACGAAACGAAATGCCGTTGACACGCCTCTCATGGATGCTGCCATGCGCGGCTGTCTGGGTCTGGCTGTGGCTACAGTCGCAGGGGAGTCACTCATGCCCCTGTCAACGTAAAAGACCCCTGCGGAGCAGGAGAATTCTACAGGGGGGTCCGGTGACGGGCCTGCGGATTAGTGCAAGCAACTCAGCACCAGCGCTATGACGGCTCCGACGGCGACGTAGGAGACCAGCATCAGCAGCGCCCCGGCGAGATTGCGACGGATCACCGCGCGCCGCCCGGCCTATGGCCGACTCCGGCGAGGATCCGGCCGCCACGGCGCGCGGACGGGACCTTCGCCCAGTCCGGCCGCCAGTCCTCCGCATCCACCAGGCCCGGCGGCACCAGGTCCAGGCCGCCGAAGAACGCGGAGATCTGTGCTGGCGAATGGTTGTAGAGGGGTGCGGCGCTGTACGTGCTGGCAATCGACCCGCCGGTCTCCTCATCACCCGATCCGACGCTGATAATGACGTAGCTACCGGGCGGCAGCCAAGCTGTGAACGCTCCCGCGATCTGTCATGCGTGCTCGAAGTCGAAGAAGTGCAGGACCAGGGCTAGGACGACGCACGCGGGCTCGTCAGGCCGGATGAGCTTGCACACGATCGGATCGCCAAGGATGCCCATCGGGTCGCGTAGGTCGCCCTCGATGGCTTCCACCCCGGGAGCGGCCAGGCGTGCCCGCGCGTGCGCCACGACAACCGGGTCATTGTCGGCGTACACCACCCGGGCGCCCGGGTCGGCTGCCTGCGCGGCCTGGTGGGTGTTCTGCGCGGTCGGCAACCCGGAACCGACATCGAGGAACTGGCGGATTCCCTGCCCGGCGACCCACGTTACGGCCCGGCCCAGGAACTGCCTGTCATCCCGGGCCAGCTTCGCCATGAGCGGGTAAACCGCCAGCAGCCGGAGAGCCTCCTGCCGGTCGGCCTCGAAATTGTCCTTGCCGCCCAGCCAGTAGTCGTACACGCGGGCGATGTTCGGCCGGGCGGCGGTGAACTCAGTCCAGCGGCTCATGAGGCTGTCCGCCTTGGCGTTATGGCGGCGGCCGTGAGCCGCTTCCAGGTGATCCGCCCGCGGGGGGTGCAGCGTGCCCGCCACCCCTCCCCGGTGCGCTGGTAGACGTACAAAAGCGTCTTGAGTTCAAGGGCGGCGTATGCCTGTTCCACCAGCGCCGTGGTTGCCTCGACGCTGCGCAGGGATTCCCGCGCGAGCCGCCGTGCGCGCGCCTCGTCATCGGTGACCCCGCACACGTGGCGTTCCGGGCCGCGTGTGTCGTATAGCCAGACGGTCATCTCGGCGCGACCTCCCGTGGCGCTGCCCTCGCCCTTTATCGCTTGCGCCTACGACGCTACGGGCACCGGAATCAGCGGGGCAACAAAGTTGCGAGTTGTTGCGAGACGTTGTGTCAACCTAGCTCGCCGAGTGCCCTGACGATCAGCGCCCGCGCTGGCCCTCCGAAGACGGCGGCAGTCCTGAGATGGTCGAACATCCGGACGTAGAGTTCGACCTCCTGCGGCCGGGTTACCTCGATGCTGGCGGTCGGCGTTTCCAGGGTGACAAGGGAACCGTCGAAGATCCAGAACCCGGCCGAGGCGACTGCGGCCCTTTCGGTCATGAGCGGGATGATCCCGAGCGAAACTGTCGGTACCGACATCATCTCCAGCAGTCGGCCTAGCTGCCCGGCCTGCACCTCGGCAGTGCCGAACCAGGTCCGCAGCGCCTGTTCTTCCAGCACGGCGACGAACCGCTTGTCGCCTTCCCAGATGACCCTCTGCCGGTCCATGCGCGCCGTCACGGCCGCGTCAAGATCGGCGGGCGTGTCAAGGAAGCCGATCCAGAACGACAGCATTTCGGCGCAGTAAGCGGCCGTCTGGAACAGCCCTGGTATGACATTGTGCTCGTAAATTCGGAACTCACTGGTCCGCTCGTACAGCGGAAGCGTGTGCGCGCCCACTACTCGCTTCATCCCGGCGCGGGACTGTCTGCGGAATTCCAGGTAGGCGGACTCTACGATACGAGCGGTGGCGATCAAATCCGGAATCTGCCCCTCCGCACCGCAGGCATGGCACCAAGCCTGAATGTCCTTGTCCGTCGGCGGCTGCACGCCATGCTCGATCTTGCTCACGCGGGTGAAGTGCTGGCCTGTGGCTGCCGCCAGCGTCCGCCCCGAAAGACCCGCATCCTTGCGGATCTCCCGGAGACGGGCGCCCAATGCCCGCTGCGCCTCCTTGGCCGAGCTAGACGGGGGTGTACTCACGGTGTGGCACAGAGAGCTTCCACACGGCCTCGAAGGCAGAGCGGCACAGCCGGAGGTCGGCGGGATCGGCCGAGCTGACCATGCCCGCTGCAAGGCCGTTCCCCGCGTACAGCAGGAACACGGCCAGGCGGTCATCGAATATGTAGAAATCGTTCCCTGGAAGCGCGACCGAAGATACCAGCCGACGGGGCACCCATCGGATATCTTCTCCTGCTTCCACCATCGGCCAAGCGATGCTGTGGCTCCAGCGCTGATACTCGCTCAACGGCTCGCCCACGATGCGTGCGCGGCGGACAGACCGCCCGGCCTTGGCATGTTCGCGGAGTGTGGTGCACCAGGCCTGCAGCCAGCTCAGGTCATCAGGCTCCCCTGCTGCCCACTTGGCCATGTGCGGCAGCTCGACCGCCGTCCCGTACGCATCACGCATTTCGAGATGGACCGTTTCGCGCTCAAAGCCGCTTTGCAGCAGCTCGTCGAACTGCTCGTCCGATACTGGTGTCACGTTCCTCCTAGCTGAAGAACTGGATCATCCTGTCCGGGATCTCCACGGCCGTCTCCCCGGCCGGAATGTCCATCTGCGCGAGTGCTTCCGGGTCGGTGACGTTCCATCCCTGCACGACCCATGTTCCCCGGTCGGTGCGGTACACCGTGGGCGAGCCCGTCGGGTTGAATTCCGGATCCTTGGCGATGAACGTTAGACGCATGGCGGGCCTCCTGGCTAGCTAGTTGCGAATGTTGCGCACTCATCGACTGTCCCCCGCCTGCCTGATGCCGTCAACCGGGCCATAGTGGGGGGAAGGCGGCAACGGCCCCGCCCGGGCAGCTGAAAGACATCCTCATGGCTGGCACATCGAGTTCATCGCCTCCATGCACCGACCTGTCACGCAGATTTCTCGGACCCGAAATCCTGATCTGCGTTACGGAAGCAGCGCTTGGGCTCGATGCCTGCGAGCCCTGCCGAACGGCGCCGACGCGCCGGCGAGTGTAAGCAGCGGCAGCTCTTGGATCAGTGGGTAGACGGCGTGCTCATATCCGCCTGCCGATGTCCCGGTATTTGGCCGCCATCTGGCGGTACCGCTGGGCGGCGTCGCTGTATTCCTCGGCCCGCTGCCGCAACTGGACGTCGCCTCCGGCGGTGCTGTCCCATTCCTGGCACCTGGCCGCGCACCGGTCCAGAGCGCTGGCCGCGCGGAGCAGGCCGAGCGCCACGCGTTCAGCGGTGTCGTTGGCCTGCGTCCGCGCCTCGCTGGCGAATGCCGCCGCCCGTTCAGCCTCCGCATGGCGGCCCGCCGAAGCGGGACGGGCATCCTGCCTGGGCTGCTCCCGCCGCCGGGCCGCCGCGGCGGCCCGGTCCGCCGCCTGGCTGGGCCGCCGCCCGGCTCGCGCGGCCGCGTCGCGTGACGACCCCGGGATATCCCGCGACGGTCCCGGCGTCGGCGCCCGCGGCAGTTCCCGCCGGGTGTTGAGCCAGCGTTCCCAGTCCTGGACCGCGGCCGCGTCGGGCAGGTCCATGACCGCGGCCAGCGACTCGTCCCGCAGGCCGCTCGCCCGCGCCGCGTCGAGCACGTCGGCCTCCAGGCAGTCCAGTTCCAGCCGCATCGCGTGCAGCAGGACCAGCGCTCCGCCGATGTCGAGCGCGTCGCCGCCGTCGCCCGGAGCGTTCGCGACGATCACAGCTTTGACCGCTTCCGCGTCCGGCATCGGGCGTTTTTCCAGATCCCAGAGCAATCGGTCCACGCCACGGGCGTATTCCATGCTCAAATGTCTGCGCGAAGCGGTCACCATCTCGGGAGAAGGCGCCGGGGGCTCCACCCGTCCTGCGCTCATCACGCTCAGTTACCCACCCTTCTCCCGGGCTACATCCGCCTTGTTTCGCTCTATGTTGCGTACGGCTGGCAGCACCGACGGGTTACCCCGGCTCACGCCATGGGCCCATCGGCCTTTCGTTGCGATCTACATGCCATTCAAATGGCACACCACGATACGGGCTAATTTCCCGTCTTATATCATGCGATGCCTGATTTCAGGCTATGCGCGATTCAAGCACATTAGTCGTTTTACGCACTTTCGTGCGGCATTGCCCCCACGCTTACTATGCGGTTGATGGGCCGCCATTGCGAGCAGTGACCGCATCCGCATCACTACGCGTTACCGTCTCTTATACACCTGCCGACAACTCGCGCTCCTACCGGGGTTATTCCCGTGCCGCCGCAAGGGGCGCGGTCGCCGGCCTGAGCCGCGCATTCTAGGCATCACCGCACATATTGGTGCACGTGCAACGCTATTCGTCATCGGCGCACGCTGTGCGTCGCCGTCCCGTCATACGCTAGTGCCTGCGGGGCTGCCGTGTGAAGAGAGCAGGCAAAGAACTCGCCGTTAAGTAGCCCAAAGATCGCTCAGCGAAATGCATCAGGATCCTCAGCAAGTGCTATCAAGATCTCATCACGCACATCCGGGTCCCATGGGCAGCTTGTAATCACAGCAGTCACAACCTCGACGGAATATCCGGCCGACGCGAACGAGAGCTCACTTCGCCGGAATCAGTGCGGACCGAGAAGCCAAACTCGAAATAGTCCATATATCCGATATATCCGGCGCGAATTCAGGCAAGGGCCGATCCGGAGGGCACGCCGGCGATGGGCTCCATGATCGCGAAGACTTTATTCCTGGCGAAGATAATTCATCGTATAGGTGCATGAAATCTTCGCGATAAAAAAGGTTTACCCGAAAATATTGCTAAGTATCGGGCATTCTTCGCATTGCGGGCGACTAATGGTGGGACAGGTGACTTCCTGGTGAGGTTTTGCAGGCCCTTTATAGGAAATGTCAGACATGTTCGACGGGGATTTCATTCTATGAGGGATGCTCGCGGGGGTAGAACTCGAGGATGATCGCGGCGAAGAACGTGACGGCCCCCACGATGGTGATCCAGATGCCGAGGGCCAGGCCCAGCCAGGCTAGCGCGACGGCTGTCGCGAGCAGCAGCGCCGCGCCGGGCCGCGGCGGTACCCGCAGGCCCTTCCGCCGGTGCCTGCCAAGCAAGACGACCAGGCCGATGAGGAAGACGAGCGCCGAGGAGATGGCGTACATGATGTACCCCTGCGGCCCGACCCCGCTCGCCCCGCCGACGAACCCGGAAGTGGTGAAGCCGACCAAGATAAAGGTCAGCAGCGTGTTGAAGGCTGCCCAGATGAAGACGACCGTCGAGCCGTTGACAAACCGGTCTATCAGCCCGTATTCCCCGCTGCCTGGCGGTTGCTCCTCCATGGTGTCGCGGCCCTGATTGCCGCTAGCCGGATTGGCGCTGCTCACGTCGCTCCTTAGTCCAGTTACTGCCCTTGCCCGGACTGCCGCCCCCGCTCAGGTCGCTGCCCTTGCCCGGACTGCCGCCCCCGCTCAGGTCGCTGTCCCTGCCCGGATTGCCGCCGCTGCGCGGCCTCTATCCGCTGGTCGAGCAGGGGGGCGAAGCTGCGCACCCGGGGGATCGGGTAGGCCAGGTTGAAGTTGAACCGGGGCGGCGGCGAGGACGTCGCCCATTCGATCGTGTGCGCCTGCCAGGGGTTCGGCCCGGCCCGCACTTTGCGCCGCACGGAGTAGTAGACGTTGTAGATGAGGACGCAGAACGAAAGACCGATGATGCCGGCCCCGATGCTCGTGATCAGGCTCAGCGTGGTGAACCCCGCCCCCGCCGGGTAGGTCGACATCCACCGCGGCATGCCCTTCCAGCCGAGGAAGAACATCGGGATGAACGTGGTGTTCGTCCCGATCGTCAAGACCACGTAGTGCAGCTTGCCGATGCGCTCGTCCAGCATGAAGCCGGTCGCCTTCGGGAACCACAGGTAGAACCCGGCGAAGAAGCCGAAGACGCTGCCGGCGAACAGCGTGTAGTGGAAGTGCCCAAGGATGAAGTAGCTGTTGTTGAAGTCGTAGTCGATCGCGGGGGCGGCGACCAGGATGCCGGTGAGCCCGCCGATGAGGAACTGCGGGATGAACGTGAGCGCGAACAGCATCGACGTGGTGTACCGGAACCTGCCTCCGACCAGCGTGCCGAGGAACCCGAAGTACTCGATGCCGGCCGGGATGGTCAGCAGGATCGAGGTCAGCGAGAAGTAGTCGTTCACCTCCTGCCCGCTGGCGAACAGGTGGTGGCCCCACACCGACATCGACCCGGCCGCGAACAGCAGCAGCGAGACCGCGGTGCCGCCGTAGGCCCAGAAGCGGCGCCCGGTGAACGTCTGCAGCGCCTCGGCGACGCAGCCGATAAACGGGAAGAACATCACGTACACCACGGGGTGGCCGTAGAACCAGAACAGGTTCTGGTACACGAAGTTCCAGGCGTTGCCGTGGGTGAACGATGGGTCTACCCTGGACACCGCGACGACCCCCATGGCCAGCAGCAGCGCGGGGAACCCGGCGAGCACCATCAGGCAGGTGACCACCTGCGTCCAGCAGAACACCGGGATGCGCAGCATGGTGATCCCGGGCGCCCGCAGGCGCAGCAGCGTCCACAGCGTCGTGGCGCCCATCAGGATCATTCCCGTGGCGGCCAGGAACACGCCGGCGGTCCACAGCGACTGGCCCGGGCCCGGCGAGTAGGTGGCGTTCGACAGCGGGATATACGCCCACCATCCGCTGTCCGCGCCCCCCGGCAGCGCGAAGCCCCAGATCAGCGTGATCGCGCCGAAGACGTAGAGCCAGTACGCCAGCAGGGTTGCCCGGGGCGCCGCGATCCGGGGCGCCCCGACCTGCAGCGGGACCAGGTAGACCCCGAGCCCGAGCGCGAGCGGGGTGATCGTGAGCGCGACCATCCCGGTCCCGTGCATGGTCATGAACTGCAGGTAGGCCTGCGGACCGAGGATGTCCTGGTTCGGCTGGGCGAGTTGCGCCCGCATGGTCAGCGCCACCGAGCCGTTGAAGAGGAACAGGACGAGCGCGGTGCCGAGCGTCATCAGGCCGATCCGCTTGTGGTCGGTGGTCAGCAGCCACTGCGGCAGCCCGTCGCGCTGCGCTTCCTCGGCCGGCGACGCGAACGGTACCCGCTTGGTCTCGGCGGTCATGGTATCGCCCCTGTGCGAAGGAAGGTCTTGAAGGCCGCGGGCGAGACCGCCTGCAGCCAGAAGTCCATCTCGTAGTGATAGAGGCCGCAGAGCTGGGCGCAGCGGCCGATCCACCGTCCAATCCGCGGGATCGTGACGGTGAGGCTCTGGGTGATGTCCGGGTAGGCGTACAGCTTGAACCGCCACTGCGGCACCCAGACGGCATGGACCACGTCGGTGGAGGTCACATCAAGACGCACCGGCTTGCCAACAGGCACCACCAGCACGGGCAGCTGCTCCCCGTTGCCCTGCTGGCACTGCCCGACGGAGGTCGTGGGCGTTCCCTCGTAGCGGAAGCGCCAGCACCACTGGTAGCCGACCACCTGCACCCGGGCCGCGGGCTTCGGCGGATCGGGGAAATCCTTCGCGTTCGCCGTGACGCTGGCGATCGTCAGGAAGATCGCCATCCCGACCAGGGCGGCGATGTAGCTCATCTCCACCCGGTTGGCCTCGTTCCGCTGGGACGGTCCGAGCCCCTGCCGCTTGCGGCGCCAGCTCAGCACGATGGCGGCGAGCAGCACGGCCACGACCAGGCCGAAAACCACCCAGGCGATCACCATGTACTGAATGAAGATCTGGGAGAAAGCATTACTGAACGGCACCGCTGCTCCCCCCTCGTCTCATGCTCAGTACCTGCTCAGTTGCCTGCGGCGGGCGACGACGATCACCGCGACCACGGCAAGGACCGGGACCGCGGCCAGCGCTGCGCGAGTGGCGCCGCGCTGGCCGGCGAGCTTCCCGGGTACGTCACGGACCGCCCGTGCCGCGTTGCGCCGGGCGTCGGCGGCCAGCCGCCTGGCCAGGTTGCGCGGGTTACCCGCGTCGGCGAGCCGTCCGGCCAGTTCGGCGAGGGTCTGCGCCGCTTCTTCGCCCGTCTTGTCGGCCTGGGCCCGCAGTGCCTCAAGCGTGGCCTGTTCCTCGGTGCTGGTCGCCCCCTGTCTGGCGGTCACCGTTGTCCCCGGCGCGCCGTCGTGGCGGTGAGCTCGCCGATCTCCTTGCGCACACTGTCCGCGGTCATCCGCAGTGGCGGCCCTCCGGTCAGGCGACCGCGGCCGACCAGCGCGAGCACGCCCGCCAGGGCGCCGAGCGCGGCGGTGACGATCAGTGCGGAAGCCCAGACCGGCAGTCCCTCCGCGATGCCCGCGATGGCCGCGGCCACCAGCGCTCCCCAGGCGCTGAGCCCGAGGACGGCGGCGGTGGCGAGCAGGCCGCCGCCGAGGATGTTCTGCCTGGCGCTGGCGAAGAGCTCCGCCCGCGCGAGCGCTATCTCGTCCTTGAGCAGCCGGGAAAGCTGCTCGCCGAGCTGCGCCGTCAGCTCGCGAGCCGTCAGCTCACGCGGCTGGCGCCGGACGTCTTCGCTGGCCCTCACCATGCCCTGCGGCTACCGCGCGCGACACGCGGCAAACGCGGCGATCGCAGTGATCAGGTTAGTTAGCGCCCCGACAGGGAACCGGGTGATGGCCGTTCGAGCCGAGGGGGTGTGCGGGTGGACATCGAGCCCGTGTTGCGGAAGACGGGCGGGGGCATCGACGACCGGTTCCATGTGGCCGGCTACGGCCGGCAGGTGATGCGGAAGGCGTTCCCCGACCACTGGTCGTTCTTTCTCGGCGAACTGGCCCTCTACTCGTTCATCATCCTGATCATCACCGGCGTTTACCTGACGCTTTTCTTTCACCCCAGCAATGGGGACCTGGTCTACTACGGCACGTACCGGAAGCTGGACGGCGTGCGGATGAGCGAGGCGTACGCGTCGACGCTCAACATCAGCTTCGACATACGCGGCGGGCTGCTCATCCGCCAGATTCACCACTGGGGCGCGCTCATCTTCGTCGCGTCGATCGCCATACACTCGATGCGCATCTTCTTCACCGGCGCGTTCCGCAAGCCGAGGGAGATCAACTGGGTCATCGGCACCTCGATGTTCGCCCTGGCCGCTGTCGAGGGGTTCTGCGGTTACTCCCTTCCCGACGACCTGCTCTCCGGCACGGGCCTGCGCATCGCCGAGGGCATCATGCTCTCCATCCCGATCGTCGGGACGTACATCACGTTCTTCTTCTTCGGCGGGCAGTTCCCCGGGCAGCTCTTCGTCGCGCGGCTGTACATCATTCACGTGCTGGTGGTGCCGGGCCTGATCCTCGCGCTGGTCACCGCGCACGTGATGATCCTGTGGCATCAGGGCCACACCCAGTGGCCGGGCAGGCGTGAGCGGGAGCGCGTCGAGGTCGGCGTCCCGTTCTACCCGCTGTTCATCCTCAAGACCACCTCGCTGTTCCTCTTCGTCTTCGGAGCGCTCGCCCTGCTCGGCGCGGTGGCGCAGATCAACCCGATCTGGCTGTTCGGCCCGTACAACCCGGTCAACGTCTCGAGCGCCTCGCAGCCGGACTGGTATTTCGGCCTGCTCGAGGGGACGCTGCGGCTCATGCCCGGGGTGATCACCGGTACCGGGGGGTATACCTGGGCGTGGAACGTCTTCATCCCCGCGGTCCTCGTGCCCGCCTGCTTCTTCATCTTCATGGGCGCCTATCCGTTCTTCGAACAGTGGGTGACCGGGGACCGCAGGCAGCACCAGGTGCTTGACCGCCCGCGCAACGCGCCGACCCGGACCGCGCTCGGGGTCGCCATCATCACCAGCGGGATCGTCATCGAGCTGGCCGGAGGCGACGACGTCATCGCCCAGCACCTCTACTTCCCGATAGAGGGCATCGTCTGGACGCTGCGCGTCGGCTTCTTCGTCTTCCCGACGCTGGCCTTCATCCTCACCCGGCGCATCTGCATAGCCGCACAGCGCGCCGACCGGCGCAGGCTGCGGGCGGGCGAGCCGTTCGGGCTGGTGGGCCAGCCGCCCGACGGCGCGGTCGCGGCGCCGGAACCGGGGGTCCTCGAGCCTGGCGAGCCTGCCCAGCCGGAGCCGCAGCTGAGCTACGCCACGGTGAACCGGCCGATGTCGGAGGAGGAGCGGGCGAGGCTGACCGCGCAACGGCCGGATGAGCTGATCACCCCGATCCCCCGGCACCTGGTTCCGCTGCCGACGCCGCGGCGCGCGATGGCCCAGCTACGGGCACGGCTGAACCACCACTACCTGCTCACCAAGCTCGAGTCCCCGTACCGGGAAGATGGGGCCGGCGGCCCGGATGGCACCGCCCGGGCCGGCGAACCAGACGGCGCCCGGGCCGGCGAACCAGACGGCGCCGCCCGCGCCGGAAAAAAGCCGGGAGTGCGGCGCCAGTTGTTATCGGTGCCAGAGTTCAGGAAGACGGTGTGTGTTTCGATGATCACACTACGGGTAGCCGCGCCGCCGTGCGGAACGTACTAATGGTCCGGCTGGACAGCACCGGAGATGTCCTGCTGGCCGGGCCGGCCATCCGGGCCGTGGCCGCCGCGGCCCGCGTCGTGCTACTGGCCGGGCCGCGCGGTCGCGCGGCGGCCGCCCTCCTACCAGACGTGACCGACGTCATCGAATGGCGCTGCCCCTGGATCGATCCCGAGCCGCCCGCGGTAAGCCACGACGACCTGCTCGCCCTGGCGGACGCCGTGCGGCGCCAGAACTTCAGCCAGGCGGTGATCCTGACCTCGTTTCACCAGGACCCGCTGCCAGCAGCCCTGCTGCTGCGGATGGCCGGGGTCCCGCATATCACGGCCGCCTCACCGGACTACCCCGGCTCGCTGCTTGACGTGCGGCACCTGCTCCCGGACACCGGCCTGCACGAGGTCGAGCGGATGCTGTCGGTCACGGCCGCGGCCGGCTTCCCGCCGCCCGCGGATACCCGGCTGAGACTGCGTGCGCCGCTGCCGGACGCCTGTTCGCTGCTCGGCGCGATAGGCACCGGTGCGGACCGCCCACGGGAGTACATCGTCGTACACCCGGGGGCGTCCGTGCCGGCCCGCGCACCGCTTCCTGAGCGGTGCGCGGAGTACGTCGCGGCCCTCGCCAGGGACGGCTGGCCGGTCGTGGTGACCGGCTCGCCGGAGGAAGCGCCGCTCACCCGCCGGGTCGCCGCCGGAAGCGCCCTGGACCTGGGCGGCATGACCAGCCTGGCCGGGCTCGCGACGGTGATCGCCGGAGCGGCGGCCGTCGTCACCGGCAACACGGGTCCCGCGCACCTGGCCGCGGCGGTCGGCACGCCCGTCGTGTCGCTGTTCGCGCCCACCGTGCCGCTGGAGCGCTGGCGCCCCTGGCGGGTACCGCACACGGTCCTTGGCGCCCAGGACGCGCCCTGCGCCGGATCCCGGGCACGCGAGTGCCCGCTTCCCGGCCATCCGTGCCTCGCGGCCGTGACCGCGGACCTGGTCACGGCGGCCGTGCGCCAGCTTACGGAAACGCAGAGCCTGGAGGTCTGCGCATGAGGATCGCACTAGTGTCAGAGCACGCTAGCCCGCTCGCGGTGCTTGGCGGCATCGACGCGGGCGGGCAGAACGCGCACGTGGCGGCGCTCGCCGCCGGCCTGGCCGAGCGAGGCGCGGAAGTCGTGGTGCACACCCGGCGGGATGACCCGTCGGTTCCCCAGCGGGTGCGGATGGCACCCGGCGTCGTGGTGGACCACGTCACGGCGGGACCGCCCGAGCCCATCTCCAAGGACCTGCTGCTGCCGTACATGGACGAGTTCGCCGTTGGCCTGCGGCGGCAGTGGGGCAGGCGGCGCCCGGACGTCGTGCACTCGCACTTCTGGATGTCCGGGTACGCGTCGGTGCGCGCGGCCCGGCCACTCGGCATCCCCGTGCTGCACACGTTCCACGCCCTCGGCGTGGTGAAACGGCGCGAGCAAGGCGTCCGGGACACCTCCCCGCCGGAACGGACCGAGATCGAGGCCAGCCTGCTGCACGACGCGGACCGGATCCTGGCCACCTGCCCGGATGAGGTATTCGAGCTGCTCCGGCTCGGCGCCGACAGGGAACGGGTCTGCGTCGTGCCGTGCGGGGTGGACGTCAGCATGTTCACGCCCGAAGGAGAGATCGCCCCGCGCGGCAGCGCGGCGCGGATCCTCTACGTCGGCCGGCTGGTCGAGCGCAAGGGCATCGGCAACCTGATCACCGCCCTGCCCGACGTGCCCGGCGCCGAGCTCATCATCGCCGGCGGCCCGGATCCGGCCAAGCTGGACCTCGACCCGGAAGTACGCAGGCTGCGGGCGCTCGCCGCCAGCCATGGCGTCAGGCGCCGGGTCTATTTCCTCGGCCGGGTCGATCATGCCACGCTTCCGGCGCTGTACCGGTCGGCCGACGTGGTGGCGTGCGTGCCCTGGTACGAGCCGTTCGGCATCGCCTCCGTCGAGGCCATGGCCTGCGGTATCCCGGTGGTCGTGGCCGCGGTCGGCGGCCAGGCCGACACGGTGATCGACAACGTCACCGGCCTGCATGTCCCACCGCGGCGGCCTGACCGGATCGCCGGGGCGCTGCGGAAGCTGCTCGCCGATCCGGCGCTGCGCAAATCGCTCGGCGCCGCCGGCCGAGATCGGGCCGCGACGCACTACGCCATGGACCGGGTCGTCACCGGCACGCTGCGCGCGTACGCGTCCACCTCGGTGGCGCTTCCGGTCGTCCCGGAGATGCGGGCATGAGCCCGGACGGCATGAGCGCGGGCGAGGAACACATTGGCGCGCTCGTCGGAGCACTGTCCGTTCTGAATACAAGACTCCTCGATCACTGGGGGCAGCGGCTCGCCCTCGTGATGAGCGGCGGCGGACGGCTGCTCCTCGCCGGGAACGGCGGCTCGGCGGCGCACGCACAGCACCTGTCCACGGAGCTCACCGGCAAGTTCATGGCCGACCGGGCACCGTACTCGGCGATCGCGCTGCACGCGGACACCTCGGCGGTGACCGCCATCGCCAACGACTACGGGTACGACGAGGTCTTCGCCCGCCAGGTACACGCGCACGGCCGGGCGGGTGACGTGCTGCTGTCGCTGTCCACGTCCGGCCGGAGCCGGAACGTGCTCCGCGCCGTGGCGATCGCGCGGGCGCGCGGACTCGCCACCTGGGCGCTCACCGGCCCGGCGCCGAACCCGCTGGCCGGCGCCTGCGACGAGGCGGTTTGCGTGCAACCGGGTGGCGCCCCAGCGCTCACCGCGACCGTGCAGGAGGCGCATCAGGTCGCGCTGCACCTGATCTGCCTCGCGTTCGACGGATGCGTGGCGGATCTGGCCAGCCGCGCGCGGGCGGACTCAGAAACCGATCTCAACCAGGAGGTGGCCGGGTGGACGTCGTGACAGAACCGGGGCCGGGCACGGTCCTCGTCAGCGGCGGGGCGAGCGGCCTCGGGCACGCGATCGCCACCGCGGTCCGCGACGCGGGCGGCACGCCCGTGGTGCTCGACATCACCGCCGCACCCGGCTTCGACACCGAGGTCGCGGACGTCGCCGACAGCCGCGCCGCCGGGGAAGCGGTACGCCGCGCGGCCGGGCGGCACGGCGGCATCGACGCGGTCTTCACCGCCGCGGGGATCGACCACCCGGCGCCGTTCGACGCCATCGACGGCGCGGAATGGGAACGGGTCGTCCGCGTCAACCTGCTCGGCACGGCCGCCGTCGTCCGCGCGGCCCTCCCCTTCCTGCGCGATTCCCCGCGCGGCACCGTCGTCACCTGCGCATCGACGCTCGGCGTGAAGGCCGTGCCCGACGCGACGGCGTATTGCGCGTCGAAATGGGGCGTGGTCGGCTTCACCCGCGCCCTGGCCGCGGAGCTGCGCGGGCAGGTCCGGGTCACGCTGCTCATTCCCGGCGGCATGGATACCGCCTTCTTCGATGCCCGCGAGGAGCGGTACAAGCCGCCGCCCGGCGCCAAGCTCAACTCCCCCGCGGACGTCGCGCGCGCCGTGCTTTTCGTGCTCGCCCAGCCACCCGGCTGTGAGCTCAGGGAACTCGTCGTCACCTCGTCGCAGGAGGAGAGCTGGCCGTGAGCGCCGTGCTTGGTGTCAACGCGGTCTTCCACGATCCGGCGGCGGCGCTCGTCGTGGATGGTCAGGTGGTCGCCGCGGCGGAGGAAGAGCGGTTCACCAGGCGCAAGCACGGCAAGGCGGCCGTGCCCTTCGCTACCTGGGAGCTGCCGGAACGCTGCGCGCGATGGTGCCTGCGTGCGGCGGGCCTGAGCCCGGCCGACCTCGACGCGGTCGCCTATTCCTATGATCCGGCGCTGGCGCCCGCGCCCGGTCCCGACATCACCGCCGACGGCTGGGAAGGACTGCGCACGCTGTACGCGCAGCGCGCGCCGCTGTTCCTGCGCGCCGCGCTGCCCGGGCTCGATCCGGCGGTGACCAGGTTCGTCCCGCACCATATCGCCCACGCCGCCTCCACCGCGCTCGCCGCGCCGCTGCGTGACTCGGCGGTGCTCGTGTGCGACGGCCGCGGCGAAGCGTGCTCCCACTGGGCGGGGCGGGCTCGCGGCGGCGACCTGGAGGAGCTGGCCGCCCAGCCGCTGCCGGACTCGCTCGGGCTGCTGTACGAGGAGGCGACCGAGCATCTGGGGTTCCGGCGCTCCAGCGACGAGTACAAGGTCATGGCGCTGGCGGCGTACGGCGAACCCGTCTGGATCGCGGAGTTCCGCGAGCTGGTGTACCCGACAGGCGACGGCGGCTTCCGGGTCCAGCCGGTGGACTGGGGATCGTTCGTCAAACGGGTCACGCCGGGCGGCGATTGGACCCCGGAGCACGCCAACCTGGCCGCCACCGTCCAGCTGCGACTGGAAGAGGTATTGCTCGACCTGGCGAGCTGGCTGCACGCGGTGACCGGCGATCGGGCGCTGACGATGGCGGGCGGGGTCGCGCTCAACTGCGTCGCCAACTCGCGCCTGCTGCGCGAGGGCCCGTTCGAGCAGATATGGGTGCAGCCCGCCGCGGGCGACGCGGGCACCGCGCTTGGCGGCGCCCTGTTCGTCGCGCACGCGCTCGGCGACCGGTGCGCGCCCATGTCCACGGCGGCGCTCGGGCGCGGCTGGACCGACGACGAACTCGCGGCATGGCTGTCCGGCGCGGGGATCCGCTACGAGCGGCCGGAGGATATCGCCGGGGCCGTCGCCCGTGAGCTGGCGGCCGACCGGGTGGTCGCGTGGTTCCAGGGCCGGTCGGAGTACGGGCCGCGGGCACTGGGGCACCGCTCGCTGCTCGCCCATCCGGGGCACCACGGCAACCTGGAGCGGCTCAACACCATCAAGGGACGCGAGCAGTTCCGGCCGGTCGCGCCGATGGTGCTTGTCGACCGCGCGCCGGACGTCTTCGCCGACGGCCCGGTCCCGTCTCCGTACATGCTGTTCACCCACCAGGTCCGCCCGGCCTGGCGGGACCGCCTGCCGGCGGTGACGCATGTGGACGGCAGCGCCAGGGCACAGACGGTCGATCCGGCGGACGAGCCGCGCCTCGCCCGGATGCTGACGTGCTTCGAGCGGCTCACCGGACTGCCCGTCGTCGTCAACACCAGCCTCAACACGGCGGGGCGGCCGATGGCCGACGACCCGCGCGACGCGCTCGAGTGCTTCGGCTCGGCGCCGGTGGACGCGCTCGCGCTTGGCCCGTTCCTCGTCCGCCGGGCCGGCGTGCCGGGCCTGCCGGGCGTGCCGGGCGCGGGCGGGGGCGGGCTGCCTTGAGGATCCTGCTCTGGCACGTGCACGGCACCTGGACCACCGCGTTCGTCCAGGGCGGCCACGAGTACCTGATCCCGGTGCTGCCGGGGCGGCCGCCGGACGGCCGGGGCCGGCCCTCCCGGCCCGGAACGTTCGACTGGCCGGCCAGCGCGGCTGAGGTCACGCCCGCGGAACTGCGCGACGCGGACATCGACGTGGTGATCGCGCAGCGCCCGCACGAGCTCGGGCTTATCTCCGAGTGGACCGGCCGGCGGCCGGGCACCGGGCTGCCCGCGGTCTATCTTGAGCACAACGCCCCGCGGGCGGGTGCGGCGGAGCCGCCGCACCCCGCGGCTGACCTGCCCGGCATCACGATCGTGCACGTGACGTACTTCAACAGCCTGTTCTGGGACTGTGGCGCGAGCCCCACCGAGGTGATCGAGCACGGAATCCCGGACCCCGGGTACCGGTACACCGGAGAGCTCGCCGCCGCGGGCGTCGTGGTCAACGAACCGCTGCGCAGGGGCCGGGTCACCGGCACCGACCTGCTGCCTGAGTTCCGGCGCGGCATGCGCGTGGACCTGTTCGGCATGGGCACCGAGCCACTCGGCGGCGCCGACCTGCCGCACAAGCAGCTGCTTGACGAGCTCGCCCGGCGCCGGGTGTACCTGCACCCAGTCCGCTGGACATCGCTGGGGCTGTCGCTGATCGAGGCGATGCACCTGGGTATGCCGGTGGCCGCGCTGGCCACCACCGAAGCGCCGGCCGCGGTGCCGCCCGGAGCCGGCGTGATCTCCACCGACCCGCGCACGCTGGCCCGGGGCTGCCGTGAGCTGATCGCCGACCCCACGCTGGCGCGCCAGGCCGGGCACGCCGCCCGCCAGCACGCCCTGGCCCGGTACGGGCTGGCCAAGTTCCTCGCCGCGTGGGACCGGCTGCTCGCCGGGCGCGGGCCGGGCTGACCGCGGCGGGCGGCGTCCGATGATCAGACAGAACGTGGTGGTGCTGCGCGCCCTCGGGCTCGGTGATCTGCTGACGGCGGTGCCCGCCCTGCGCGGGCTGCGCGCCGCCAGGCCCGACGCCGACATCACGCTGGCGGCACCCTCGGCGCTCACCCCCATCGCCGCGCTGACCGGCGCCGTCGACCGAGTCGTTGACACCGCGCCGTTGCGGCCGCTGCCCCGGGCGCTGCACGGCGCCGACGTGGCCGTGGGCCTGCACGGCCGCGGCCCGGAGAGCATCAGGCTGCTGATCGCGACCCGGCCGCGCCGGCTGGTCAGCTTCGCCCACGACGCCCTGCCGGCCACCCAGGGCCTGCCCCGCTGGACCGCGGATGAGCATGAGGTGACCCGGTGGTGCCGGCTGCTGACCGAGTCGGGGATGCGCGCGGACCCTGCCGCGCTGAGACTGTGCCATCCCGCGACGCCGCCTGGAGTGCGCGGTGCGCTGATCGTGCATCCCGGCGCCGGCTCGGGCGCGCGCCGCTGGCCGCCGCCCCGGTGGGCCACCGTGATCCGTGCGCTGCTGCCCGAAGGGTTCCCTGTGGTGGTGACCGGCACGCTCGGCGAGCGCGTCCTTGCCGAGGAGGTGGCGGCCCTGGCCGGCCTGCCCGGCAGCAGCGTGCTGGCCGGCCGCACCGGCCTGAACGCGCTGGCGGCGCTGACCGCGAGCGCGTCGCTGGTGCTCAGCGGCGACACGGGCATGGCGCACCTGGCGGCGGCCTACGCCCGTCCGGCGGTGACGCTTGCCGGGCCGGTGCCGCCCCGGCTCTGGGGGCCGCCGCCGCGCCCGTGGCACGCGGTCCTGTGGGCAGGCCGGTACGGCGACCCGCACGCGGCCGCCGCCGATCCCGGGCTGTTGCGGATCAGCGCGGAAGACGTCATCGCCGCCGCCCGCGAGGTACTGGCCACTGAACGCTTCGAGCCCCCGTACGGCGGGCCGGCCAGATCACCAATGCGGCGGGTTAGCTAGCTAGGCGATAAGGCAGATCTCAGCGACGAGGCCAGATACGGTGCAGCTCGCTGAGCCAGACGCGCTCTAGGTCGGCCTCCAGATCCCGCAGGTGCAGGACAATCGCGTTCCATTCGGCATCGCGACGCCTGCGGCGACGCACAGCACGGTACCAGTAGCCCCCGACGGCCATCCAGCCAGCGACGACGGCAACAATCAGCACCGCGCACAGCAGGCTGATGTGCATGCGAACGACCTCCGTCAGCGCATGGAGAAAGAGCAGAAATGATCACTGGTCTCGCTACCCCCCTCCCGGCGAATACACCCGCTATCGAGGCCCGCGCCCTGACCCCGGCGGACAGCGGCCCTGGCCGGTGCATCAGGTCTGTGACCAGGTCGAACCCCGCTCTGACCGGGATGCCACAACGGTGCGCGCGCATAGGGCACGGCGCACCGCGCAAGCGCATGGGTGAGCCACGTCACCCAGCGGCATTCCTGTGGTAAAAATCGGGTGTGGATCTGCTCACGACGTCTGTCACGTCGGTCGAATCGGCGAGTGAACCGTACATCTTGGTGGAACTTGCCGGCGAGGCGGACGTCACCAACAGCGAACAGCTGCGCGAGCTGCTTGACACCGAGGTGGCCAGGCAACCGGGCACGCTGGTCATCGAGCTGAGCGGACTGCGGTTCATGGACTCCTCGGCACTGCACGTAATCCTCCGCGCGAATCGCGCGATGGATCGGCAGGGCGGCGTGCTCGCGCTCGCGTCTCCGCGTGAGCCAGTGGCGAAGATGCTCCGCCTTACAGCGGCTGACCAGCTCATTCCGGTCTACTCAAGCGTGAGCGAGGCGACGGCCGGATAGTCCGGCCCGGATAGCCTGGTCCGGATAGCCTGGCAAAAATTCCGGCCTAAGTCGGCGAGTCGTGTTTACCCGGCTCACGCATTGGCTATGATCGATGACAGTGGTGCCTACGACGCAGGCACGCTCCGCGCCCTCATGGCGTGCGTGCTCGCGTGGCCACTATTCCCCTTCCTCAACGGCCTCCGATGGCTCGCCGTGACGGCTTCCGCCCGGTGAGGAGGCTTCTGAATGAAGATTGCCCTGGTAGCGCAGCAGGCCATGCCCGTCGCGAGCGCAGGTGCTAGCGAGGTCGGTGAAGACATACGGCTGCGTGAGCTGAGCCGCACCTTGGCGAGCAAGGGGCACCGCGTAACCGTGTACGCGCAAAAGCATGACTCGACCGCGCCTGACATCGCCGAGCTGCACCCTGGAGTCCACGTTGAGTACATCGGCCCGATGGTGAAGCGGGACGAATCGGACTTGCTGGCCCAGGTGCCGGACTTCAGCCGTCCGCTTTGCGACCGCTGGAGCCGTCAGCGCCCGGATGTCGTGCACGCGCTGCGCTGGACGAGCGGGCTCGCCGCCCTGGCGGCAGCGCGCGACCTGGGGATTCCGGTCGTGCAGTCCTTCAACTCCCTCGGCGTCGCCGAGAGGCGGCACCGGGTCATCCCGCAGACCGCGGGAACCGCGCGGATCCGGCTGGAACCCGCGATCGGACGCAGCGTCAACGCGGTGCTGGCTGGCAGCTCTGACGAGGAATCGGACCTCACCCGGCTCGGCATTCCGCGGCGGTCGATCAAGGTGGTCCCGTGCGGCGTGGACACCACCGAGTTCGCGCCGGAGGGGCCGACCGCGAACCGGAACGGCAGGCCGCGGCTGGTTACCGTGACGGACCTGGACGAACAGGACTCACTCGAGACCCTGCTGCGTGCGCTGTGCAAGGTGCCGGCCGCCGAGCTTATCGTCGCGGGCGGCCCGCCGCGCGCCGAGCTGGCCAACCACAAGCCGCACCGCAGGCTGGCCGCGCTCGCCGACGGGCTGGGCGTTTCCGGCCGCGTGCTGTTCGCCGGGCAGGTCAGCCGCAGCGCGCTCCCGCCGCTGCTGCGCTCCGCCGACCTGCTGGTCAACACGTCCGAGTACGAGCCTTCCGGCATGGTGTCCGTGGAGGCGATGGCCTGCGGGACCCCGGTCGTTGCCTCCGCCGTCGGCGGCCAGGTAGACGCCATCGTCGACGGGACGACCGGCATCCTGGTGCCGCCCGGCCGCCCGGCCCTGCTGGCCCAGCGCATCCGGCAGCTGCTCGCCCATCCCATGCTCCTCGAGGCGTTCAGCGTGGCGGCGGCCGACCGCGCCAGGTCGCGCTACTCGTGGGACCGGATCGCGCACGAGACCCTCGCCGTGTACGACAGCGCGCTCGACACCGCGCCCAAGGCGGCCTGACCCAGGGCGGCCTGCCCCAGGGGGCGGCCCGAGCTGGCCGCTGAGCGGTGCCGACGGCCAGCGGCCCTTCCCGGACCCCCATCCGTCCGCCTCCCGGTGGCGGTTCTCTCGCCACAGCCACCGGGAGGCGGACGTGCAGGTCTCCGCGAATACTTTTTTCCCGATGTAAATAATTCATCGTATAGGTACACGAAATTTTCACGAAGAAAAAAGCCTTCATGAAGATTTTCGCCGAAATGCCGGGTTTGATCGCATACTGGCATGGTTTTCCATTTGCTAAATGTCCGCAATGTTTGACCGCGCCCTTGCTGGACAGGTGGGCCACGGAACATCGCCGAATGGAGGCACCGTGGCACAGATTGCATCGGAAGCGCTAGCGCAGCGGCTCATCGACTGGGACGTGGACGCCGTCTTCGGGCTGCCCGGCGACGGCATCAACGGGATCATGGAAGCGCTGCGCCGACACGAGGACAAGATCCGCTTCGTGCTCGTGCACCATGAGGAGGCGGCCGCGTTCATGGCCACCGCGCACGCCAAGGCGACCGGCAAGATCGGCGTCTGCCTGGCGACGTCGGGGCCTGGCGGCATCCACCTGCTGAACGGCCTGTACGACGCCAAGATGGACCACATGCCGGTGCTCGCCATCACCGGGATGCAGGAGACGGCGGTGCTCGGCACCGGGTACCAGCAGGAGGTCCCGCTCGACAAGCTGTACGAGGACGTCGCCGAGTACGACATCATGGTCTCCAACCCCGCGCAGATCCCGGCAGTCACCGACCTGGCCATCCGGACCGCCTACGCCCGGCGCGGCGTCGCCCACATCACCATCCCCAACGACATTCAGGTGGCGGACGCGGGCGCGGACCCGTGGCAGCACGTCGCCCCGGCCAGCCCGCAGCAGACGGCCGCCGTCTACCTGCAGCCGCCCGGCATGCCGTCCGTTGGGGACCTGCAACGGCTCGCCGGTTTCCTGAACGAAGGGCGCAAGACCGCCATGCTGGTCGGCGCCGGCGCGCTGCACGCGCGCGAGGAAGTGATCGCGGTCTCGGAAGCGCTCGACGCCCCCGTCGTCAAGACGCTGTCCGGCAAGGCGGTCCTCCCCGACGACTCGCCCAATACCACAGGCGGGATCGGGCTGCTCGGCACCAAGCCGTCCGAGGACCTGATGGACGAGATCGACACGCTGTTCATGGTCGGAACCAACTTCCCGTACACCAAGCACCTGCCGTCGGGTGCGCGGACCGCGCAGGTCGAGATCGACCCGACGCGGGCCGGCGCGCGGGTCGCGACCGAGGTCCCCGTGGTAGGCGACGCGAAGCAGGCGCTGCACGGCCTGCTGCCGCTGCTCAAGCCCAGGGACAACTCGCTCCTGCGCAAGTACCAGGGCGAGATGAACACTTGGCGAAAGAAGATGTCGAGCCTGGAGGACTCCAGCCGCGACCCGATAGCGCCGCAGTACCTTATGGCGGCGGTGAACGAGCTTGCCACCGACGACGCCATCCTCACCTGCGACAGCGGCACGATCGCGACCTGGGCCGCGCGGCACTGGATGATCCGCGGCGACCGCCAGTTCTACCTGTCAGGAAACCTGGCCACGATGGCCCCCGGCCTGCCCTACGCGGTCGCCATCCAGCACGCCTTCCCGCAGCGGCAGGTGATCGCGTTCGTCGGAGACGGCGGTTTCGCCATGCTGATGGCCGAGTTCCTCACCGCGATCGAGCACCAGCTGCCGGTCAAGATCGTGATCAGCAACAACAGCACGCTCGGCCAGATCCTGTGGGAGCAGATGGTGCTCGGCTATCCTGAGCACGGGGTCAGGTACTCCGAGTCGTCCACGAACTTCGCGGCGTTCGCGACCTCCAACGGCGGCTTCGGCGCCAAGGTCACCAAGCCCGGAGAACTGAAGGACGCGATCCGGCAGGCATTCGACCACCCGGGCCCGGCACTGCTTGACGTGAACGTCAACCCGGCCGAGCCGCCGATGCCGGGCAAGGTCGAGTACGACCAGGCGAAGAACTTCGCCCTGGCGTTCCTGCGCGGCCAGCCGCAGCGGGCGACGATCGCCACCACCCTGCTCAAGGACCGCATCCAGCAGCTCAGGGCCTGATCCTGCCCGCCCCCCGCGGAGGACGCGGACCTGGGGGGCGAACGCACGCGCACCCGGGGCACTCGCCACGCTGGCGGAGTCCCGGATGAGAAGATCGTGCCTGTGGCAAAGGCAGTGATCTTCGACTTTTCCGGAACGCTCTTCCGCTGTGAGGACACCCGGTCATGGCTCCGCGCCGTTTTGCGGCAGGCCGGCATCGAGGCGAGCGACGCCGAAATCGCCGCCGGGGCCGCCCTGGTGGAGGCAACCGGCGGCCAGCCCGGCGGCCATTCCCGGGTCCAGGTCCCATCGCACTTCGCGGAACTGTGGGCGCAGCGCGACATGTCCCCGGAGCGGCATCGCACCGCCTACACGACGCTGATCGAGGCGGCCAGCCTGCCGTGGCCGGGCCTGACCGGCGCGCTGTACGACCGCAACGCCGAGCCCGAAGCCTGGCGGCCGTACCCGGACACCGCCGCGGTGCTTGCGGCGCTCGCCGCCCAGGACATACCGGTCGCGGTGCTGTCCAACATCGGATGGGATCCGCGCCCGATCTTCCGCTACCACGGGGTGGACCATCTGGTGCGCGGCTACGTGCTCTCCTACCTGGAGGGCGTGATGAAGCCGGACCCGCGCATCTTCCAGATCGCCTGCGACCTGCTCGGCCACTCCCCCGCCGACGTGCTGATGGTCGGCGACGACGCCGTCGCCGACGCGGGAGCCACCGCGATCGGCTGCGCGTTCCGCGCGGTCAGCCACCTGCTGCCGGACGAGCGCCCGCACGCGCTGCTTGACGCTATTTCCGGTATTTCGGCTATATAACGCCTGCGCGGCGGCGCCGCGCGAACGGCGGCGGGCCGGACGTCAGCCGACGTAGCGGCGGGCCTGCGAGGTGCGGCGGGGCTCGTCGAGTGCGCGGATCATGGACTCGACGTGCGGGGGCACCGGGCGGCGGGCGCGCAGCACCCAGGGCAGGCCCCGCACCGCGGCCGCGAAGGCCGAGACCGACGCCCGGTCGCGAGGAACCGTCCCGGCCAGTTCCAAAGTCCGCCCCGCCGCGGCGGGCAGCGGGCGGCGCAGCCAGGTGAACCACAGCGTGTTCCTGATGCCGAGCCAGCGCCGCCGCCGGGGATCCCTGGCGACCGAAGGCTGGTGATGGACGACCGCGGAAGGCAGGTAGCACAGCACGTGCCCCGCGGTGATGAGGTCGGCGGCGAGCAGTTCCTCTTCCCCGCCGAGCCACAGCCGCGGGCTGAACCCGCCCGCCGCGCGGAAGGCCGACACCCGTACGACCGAAGCGCCGGCCAGGAAGCTCATCAGCACCGGCCCCGGCAGCCCTGGGCGCCCGGGCAGCGGTGAGCCGGCCAGCTCGGCGACGATCGGGTCCTCTCTGCCGCCCGGCTCCACGATGATCCGCCCGGTGACCACGGCCACGTCCGGGTTGGCGTCCAGCGCGTCGGCGCACGCCGAAAGCGCGCCCGGCTCCCACCAGGTGTCGTCGTCGCAGAACGCGACATAGGGCGTCCGGACCCGGCGGGCCGCCAGGTTGCGCGCCACCGCGCCCAGGTTCCGGCCCGCCTCGATGAGCGTGACCTGCGGGAACTGCGCGCGCACGGCGGCCGCCGTGCCGTCTCGTGAGGCGTTGTCCACGACAAGCACCGGCGGCCGTTCGGGCACTGTAAAGAGCGCGCGCAGGGTGCGGACCAGCTCCGCGCGGCGGTCATGGGTGATGACCACCACGGAAACCCGGTCGTTCGCTGTCACGCTGTCACCCCGCGCCCTCCAGCGTGCGCAGTTGCGCGGCGACGTCGGGCGGCAGCGGGCGGCGCGCGGCCAGCGCCGACGGCAGGCGAATCAGCAGCGAGGCCAGCGCGCGGCGGGATACCGGATCCCGGCGCGCCCGCGCCGCCAGCGCCGCCGTCCCGGCCAGCGCGCGGCGTACCGGCCGTCGCAGCCAGGCCACGAGCACGCGGTTGCGCTGCTGCACGGCGCGCCGTCCCGCGGGGTCCCGTGACGCCGAGGGGAAATGCCTGGCGATCACCGAGTCCACGTAGACCGCGGCCCAGCCCCGCGCCGCCAGGTCGAGCGCGAGCAGTTCCTCCTCGCCGCCGATGCCGAGCAGCCCGTTGTACCCGCCGGCCTGCAGAAAGGCGTCCCGGCGGGCCACGGCAGCGCAGCCGAGGAACCCCAGCACCCGGGGGCCGGGCAGCCCGTCGTCCGGAAGCGGGCTCGCCGCGAGGAGCGCGTTCAGCGGGTCCTCCGCCGCGTTCTCACCCACCAGCGTGCGCCCGGTGACCAGCCCTACGTCCTGGTACTTGTCGAGCAGCTCGCAGGCCGCCGCCAGCGCGCCCGGCTCCCACCACGAATCGTCGTCGCTGAACGCGACGTACGGGGTGGCCGCGTGGCGCACCCCGATGTTGCGGGCCACCGCGCGGCGGTTGCGGCGCAGCCGGATCACGGCGACCTCCGGGTAGCGGCTCCGCACGGCCGCCGCGGTGCCGTCGGCCGAGGCGTTGTCCATCACGACGACCGCCGGGCGTTCCGGCAGCGCGAGGAGCATTTCGAGCGTCCGGCACAGTTCCGTTACCCGGTTCCAGGTGGCGATCACGACCGTAACGCCGGAGGCGGGCGGGTCAGCCGAGTTCAAGGACGACCTTCGTCCAGCCGGGCTCGCGGCGGTCGAAGGCCTCGTACGCCTCCAGCGCGGTGGGGATGCTCTCCTGCTGGGTGAGCACGGTGGTCGGGTCGGCCCCGCCGGTGGCGATCTTGCTGAGCAGGCCAGGAACGTAGCGCCGGTGATTGCAGTTGCCCATCTTGACCGTCAGGTTGTGGCGCATCGCCTCGCCGATCGGGAAGCTGTGGTGCTGCGGCGGGTACTCGCCGACGACACCGATCGTCCCGGCCTTGGCCACGGCGCGGGTGGCCCAGCGCAGCGCCAGGCTCGGCGCGTCGCCCGGCTCCCACTGGCCGCCCGCGGGGGCGATCCGCGGCGCATCCTCATCCTGCTCCTCGGCGAACTGGCCGACCAGCTTTTCCGCCTCCTCGGCGGCCGGGCCGGCCTTGGGCATCTGCGCGTCGACGCCGACCGCGTCGATGACCCGGTCCGCGCCGATGCCGCCGGTCAGCTCCTTGATCGCCTGCACCGGATGCTCTTCGTTGAAATCGATCGTCTCCGCGTTCTGCAGCCGGGCCATCTCCAGCCGGTCCGCGTTCCCGTCCACGATCAGCACCCGGCCAGCGCCCTGGATGCGGGCGGAAAGCGCGGCCATCTGGCCCACCGGCCCGGCGCCGAAGATGGCGACCACGTCGCCCTTGCCGATCTCGGCGAGCCGGCCGGCGAACCACCCGGTCGGGAAGATGTCGCTGGTCATGACGGCCTGCTCGTCGCTGACCCCCGGCGGGATCGCGACCAGGTTGGTGTGCGCGAACGGGACCCGGGCGAACTCGGCCTGCAGCCCGTCGAACGAGCCGAGGCCCACCGGGCCGCCGAAGAGCGCGGTGCCGGCCTCGCGCCCGCCCGGGTTCGCGTTGTCGCACTGGGCGTAGTAGCCGGCCCGGCAGTAGACGCAGCTGCCGCAGGCGATCGTGGAGAGGATGACCACCCGGTCCCCCGGGCTGAAGTTCTGCACCCGCGGCCCGGTCTCCTCGACGGTGCCCACCGCCTCGTGGCCAAGGATCGTGCCGGGCCGCATCCCCGGCATCGTGCCGCGGACGAAGTGCAGGTCAGTGCCGCAGATCGCGGTCGTGGTGATCCGCACGATCGCGTCGGTCGGGTCCTGGATGCGGGGCTCGGGAACATCGTCTATAGACACTTTCCCCACGTCACGCCAGACGACTGCTTTCATAGCAGTCTCCTCTCATGTTGGCTTCTGGCACAGCTATCCAGGGAGTGCGCTGTTATGCGGCCGGCCCGGGATCTAGCTGCCGCGCGCCCGCTCGATCGCGGACTCGGCAAGCGCGAGCTGCTCGGAAAGCGCCCGGGCGGTCAGCGCCGGCCTGCCGCCTGGATGCCCCACGGTGGCCCCCGCGGCGGCGGCGGCCAGCCGCGCCGCCCGCTCCGGATTGCCG
>Ga0335075_10001177_pt1 | contig 43569 bp, 33 predicted proteins | sample Lox_Sample_24_FD_206723 | JGI IMG/M metagenome (GOLD analysis project Ga0335075, IMG submission 206723) | Soil microbial communities from Loxahatchee National Wildlife Refuge, Florida, United States - Lox_Sample_2.4 | ecosystem: Environmental > Terrestrial > Soil > Wetlands | place: USA...
GGACGAGGCGGGGCAGGCCCGTGAGATCACCGAGTGCCTGGACATCTTCGAGGCGGGCGGGGCGGACGTCGCGTTCGTGCACACCTTCCTCCAGCCGCTGAGCCCGTGGAACGCCGACCCCCGCTACGACTTCGACCTGGCCAGCTACAGCCTGGTGAAGAGCTTCGCCCGCAGGCTCGGCCCCCTGGCCGAGGGCTTCCAGAAGGTCCCGTGGGACACCACCGAGCACGGCACCGCCTACCCCGACATGCCCTGGGAGCCGAAGGAGTCGTTCCGCGCCGTGGCCGCGTGGAACGCGGCCCATTGACCGCGAGTCCTCGTGACCCGGGTCCGACCCGCTACCGGCCGAGGGACGCGCGGCGGGCGGCGAGGAAGGCCCGTTCCGCCGCGTTGTCCGTCAGGGCGATGGCCTGGTCGTAGGCGGCGGCCGCGGCCGGGCGGCGGCCCAGGCGGCGGAGCAGGTCGGCCCGGGTCGCGTGGTACAGGTGATACTCGGTTAGCGGCAGCTCGTCGACCGCCTTGAGCCCCGCGGCCGGGCCCGCCACCTCGGCCAGGGCGATCGCGCGGTTCAGCGCGACCACCGGCGTGGGGGCGATGGCCGCGAGCTGGTCGTACAGGGCCAGGATCTGCCGCCAGTCGGTCCGCGCGGCCGTTCCGGCGTCGCTGTGCACGGCCGCGATCGCCGCCTGGATCTGGTACGGGCCCGGCTGGTTCCTGCGCAGGCAGTCGCGGACGATGCCCTGGCCCTCCGCGATCAGCGCGGCGTCCCAGCGGGTGCGGTCCTGGTCCGCGAGCACCACGAGGTCTCCCCGCGCCGTCGTCCGCGCGGCCCGGCGCGACTCGGTGAGCAGCAGGAGCGCGAGCAGGCCGCTGACCTCCGGCTCATCGGGCATCAGCGCGTGCAGCAGCCGCGCCAGGCGGACCGCCTCGGCGGTGAGCTCCCGCCTGGTCAGGTCGTCGCCCGCGGAGGCGGTGTAGCCCTCGTTGAATACCAGGTAGACGACCGCGAGGACGTCGGGCAGGCGCGCGGGCAGCTCGTGGTCGCGCGGCACCCGGTACGGGATGCCCGCGTCCCTGATCTTGCGCTTGGCGCGGACCAGGCGCTGCGCCACCGTCGGCTCGGGCACCAGGAACGCGCGGGCGATCTCCGGGGTCTGCAGGCCCGCGATCAGCCGCAGCGTGAGCGCGATCCTGGCCTCCTGCGCGAGCGCCGGGTGGCAGCAGGTGAAGATGAGGCGCAGCTGGTCGTCCGCCACGGGTCCCGCCTCCAGTTCTGGCAGTTCCGGTTCGCCGATGAGCGCCACCGCGGCGGCCTCGCGGCCCGGGCGCGTCGACTCGCGGCGCAGGCGGTCGAGTGCCTTGTTCCGCGCGGTCGTGACGATCCAGCCGCCCGGGTTGGGCGGCAGCCCGCCGGACGGCCAGCGCTCGACCGCGACCGCGAAGGCCTCCTGAACCGCGTCCTCGGCGATGTCGATGTCGCCGAAGACGCGGGCCAGGGTGGCCACCGCGCGGCCGGAGCTCTCCCGGAAGACCCGCGCGACGACGCCCGCACCGGGAGTGCCATCCACCGTTAATCGACGTCCGGCATGTCCGCGAACGGCCGGACCTCGACCGCGCCGCCGCACGCTTCCGAGCCGCGGCCGGCCAGCTCAAGCGCGACGTCCAGGTCGGCGGCCTTGATCACCCAGAAGCCGCCGATCTGCTCCTTGCTCTCGGCGAACGGGCCGTCGGTCGTGACGACCTTGCCGCCCTGCGCCCGGACGACCGTGGCGGTGTCCGGCGGAAGCAGGCCGCCGGCGAACACCCAGTGCCCCGAGGCCATCAGCTCGCGGTTGAACGCGTCGACCGCCCGGTAGGAGCGCTGTATCTCTTCTTCCGACCGGGCCGGCTCGCCCTCGACCATGTGCACGGCAAGCAGGTACTGCTTCATGCTGGTTCCCTCCGTCGTGGCCGGCTCCCTGGCCGGCTCTTCATCATGGTCACGAACGGAGGCCCCCACAATCGACAACGCCGGCTCAGCCGGCGAACAGGTTCGGCGGGCGGCCCGTCGCGCCGGGGGTGCAGGCGAAGATGTCACCCGCGTGCGGCTGGGTGGCGACCTCGGCCGGGGTGAGGGCCTCGCGAGCCGTCGTGATGTACAGGGTGGCGAGGTCCTGGCCGCCGAAGGCCATCGAGGTGGGCTGGTCGACGGGGAGCCGGATGACCGTGTCGAGGTCGCCGTCCGGCGTGTAGCGGTGGACCTCCCCCGTGCCGAAGACGGCGAGCCACAGGCAGCCGTCCGCGTCGAGCGTCAGGCCGTCGGGGATCCCTGACGGCACGGTGACGAAGCGGCGGCGCCGGCCGAGCGCGCCGGTCTCGGGGTCGGTGGCGAACACGTCGACCCCGCCGCTGCGGCTGTCCGCGTAGTAGAACGCGGTGCGGTCGTCGGACCAGTCGAGGCCGTTGGACAGGCCGACGCCGTCGAACAGCTCCGTCACCCGGCCGTCGGGCGCGAGGCGGTACAGCGAGCAGGACGGGCCGTCTTCCTGCCACGGCATCGTGCCGGCCCAGAAGTCGCCCCACGGCGACGGCTTGCCGTCGTTGAAGCGGATCACCGAGGAATCGACGCGGAACCCGGCGACGCGGCTCAGCGGATAGTGGCCGCCAGGAAGAGTGCCGTCCCGCGCCGGGCCGAGCGCGAAGCCGTCCACCAGGGCCAGGACGAGCCCGCCGCTCCTGGTCAGGCCGACCGCGCCGACCGGGACGGCGTCGGACCGCGGCACGGCGGGGCCGTCGTGCCCGGCGGGCGCGAACCGGGTGCGCGCGCCGGTGGCCGGGTCGAGCGAGTGCACGTGCCCGGGGTTGATGTCCACCCAGCGCAGCAGCCGCGCGGCCGGGTCCCAGACCGGCCCCTCGGCAAGGTAGCACTGGCTGGGGACGACGACGTCGGCAGTCAGCTGCCTGGTCATGGGGCGGTCACCTCGATCAGCATCGTGCCATCGCCAGCGTCATGCTATGCCTAACAAACTGGGCCAAACAATGAAGGAGCGCGGACACGATGCAGTGGGTAGCGGACCTCCTCGGCGAGCTCGGGATCACGGCGCCGGCGGCCGGCCGGCCGGCGGCGAAGGCCTTTCCCGACGGTGCGGCGTTTCGCATCGAGATCCCGAGCGTCGAGGGCCCCGGCGTGCTTGAGGCGGTGCTCGGCGCCGCCGAGGCCGAGGGCATCACGGTCAACCGGGTTTCCCAGGGCAGCGGCGCGGTGCTGCTGCGGGCGAGCGAGCTGCGCGCCATGGCCCAGGCGGGTCAGGCCGCCGGGGTCGAGGTCTGCCTGTTCGTGGGGCCGCGGGAACGGTACGGCATCGGCGCGCACCCCCGCTCGGCGGAGGGGTCCGCGCACGGCGACCAGGTGCGCGGCACCAGGCAGCTCGGCTACGCGCTCGAGGACGTGCTGCGCGCGGCCGAGGAGGGCATCAGGTCCTTCCTCGTCGCCGACCTCGGGCTGCTCGTCGCGCTGAGGAAGGCACAGGAACGCGGCGACCTGCCGGAAGGCATCGTGTGGAAGGTCTCCGCGGCGATGGCGCCGTCGAACCCGGTGACGCTCAAGCTCCTCGAGCGGCTCGGCGGCGGCCGCCTCACGGTAAACGTCCCCTCGGACGTGACGCTCGGCGAGCTCGCGGAGATGCGCGCCGCCATCGGCGTCCCCATCGACCTGTACGTCGAGTCGCCCGACGGGCTCGGCGGGGTCGTGCGCGGCAACGAGCTCGGCGACCTGATCGTGGCGGGCGCGCCGCTCTACGCGAAGTTCGGGCTGCGGAACGCCGCCCCCGTCTACCCGAGCGGCCACCACCTCGCGGCGGTCTCGGCCGCCAACTGCGTCGAGAAGGTGCACCGGGCCGCGGTCGCGCTCGAGTGGCTCGAGCGCCTGTCCCCCGGCCTGCCGCAGTCCAAGCCGGGCGCGGCGGGCCTCGGAGTGCCATCGACCACCCGTTCGGGATGAAAGGTCTTGTTCGTCGAGCCGGACGAACGAACCGGGTGTTATTCGTCGAAGCGGACGAATCGCGCCATCGCGGTGACGTCTAGGGTCGCTGCATGCCACAGCTGGATGAGATCAGCGGCTGGATCAGCGAGAAGCTGCCCGCGCTGCTTGCCGAGCACAAGGTGCCGGGCGCCGCCATCGCCGTCTACGCCGACGGCGAGGTCTTCGACTTCGCCAGCGGCGTGCTCAGCCACGCGACCGGGGTCGAGGCGACCGCCGACTCGGTCTTCCAGATCGGTTCCATCACCAAGACCTGGACCGCGACGCTGGTCATGCAGCTCGCCGACGAGGGCCTGCTCGACCTCGACGCGACCGTCGTCACCTACCTGCCCGACTTCGACCTCGCCGACGGCGAGGCGGCACGGACGATCACCGTGCGGCAACTGCTGTGCCACACGGCCGGCTTCGAGGGCGACATCTTCACCGACACCGGGACCAACGACGACTGCGTGCGCAAGTACGTCGAGACGCTGCGGACCGACCCGCAGCTGTTCCCGCCGGGCGCGATGTTCTCCTACAACAACGCCGGCTACTGCGTACTCGGGCGGATCGTCGAGGTGCTCCGGTCCAAGCCGTGGGACCAGGCGCTGCGCGACCACCTCTGCACGCCGCTCGGCCTGACGCACGCGGCCACCGACGCGAACGCCGCGATCCTCTTCCGCGCCGCGGTCGGGCACCTGCCGAACCCGGACCCCGACGGCCTTCCGGTCCCGGCGCCGATGTGGTCGCTGGCGAAGTCGAACGGCCCGGCCGGCGCGATGCTCGCCATGCGCCCGCGCGACCTGCTCGCCTTCGCCCGCATGCACCTGCGCGGTGGCGAGGCAGAAGACGGCACCAGGGTGCTGTCCGCGGCCGGCGCCGCCGCCATGCGGGAGCGGCAGGTCACGCTGCCGCCGCTCGGCCTGATGGGCACCCACTGGGGCCTCGGCTTTGAGCTGTTCGACGGGCCCGGCGGGCTGGTGTTCGGCCACGACGGCGGCACCGTCGGCCAGTCCGCGTTCCTGCGCGTGGTCCCGGGCCGGGACGTCGCGATCGCGCTGCTCACCAACGGCGGCAACCCGATCGCCGTGTACTTCGAGGTCTTCCGCCACCTGCTCAGGGAACTCGCGGGCGTCGACCTGCCCGCCACCCCGGTCCCGCCGGGCACGCCGCGGCCGGTCGACGCGACCAGGTACCTCGGCACCTACGCCAACTCGATGGGCAAGACGGAGATCACCCAGGACGACGACGGCCGCGTCTGGATGACGGAAACACCGCTCGGCGAGCTCGCCGAACTGATCGGCGAGGTCGAGAAGACCGAGCTGGTCCACCTGGAAAACGACACCCTCATTCCGGCCACGCCAAAGCTCGGAATCTACCTCCCGCAGGTCTTCACCGGCGACGACGGCAGCGGGCGGTCACTTTACATCCACAGCGGCCGGGCGACCCGGCGCGCCGACTAGCCTCAGCTCCCTTTCTGGAGGGCGACACGTGCGCAGCAGAATCCTGACCACCGCCGCGGCCATCGTGGCCGCCGCGGTCACCGTCGCCGCCTGCTCAAGCGGCGGCTCAAGCTCACCCACCGCAAGCTCGACGGCGGGCACCGCCTCGACCACGGGCGCGACCAGCTACGTCAGTGGCAAGACGGCCACGATCCTGCTGCCAAGCGACCCCGGCAGCCTCGACCCCGACCTGGCCTACATCGACGACGCGCTTGAGGTCGACTACTTCCTGTACGACTCGCTCATCAGCTTCACGCCGTCGGGGACGGTCGAGTCGAACCTGGCGTCGACGTGGTCGGGCACCACCACGACCGCGTCGTACACCCTCAAGCCCGGTGCCACCTGCTCAGACGGCAGCCCGCTGACCGCGAGCACGGTGGCCGCGAACATCAACTTCGTCGCCAACCCGAAGAACGCGAGCAGCCGGCTCGACGTCTGGGTCCCGGCGGGCGCGGTCGCGACCGGCGACGACAAGACCGGCGTCGTCACCGTCAAGTCGGCGACCCCCGACGCGTTCCTGGTCACCGACGTCGGCCAGGCGATGATCGTCTGCGGCAACGGCATGAAGAACCGCAACCTCCTCAAGGAGGGCGGGGACGGCACCGGCATGTACGAGCTGACCTCGGCGGTGCCCGGCAGCTCCTACACGCTGACCCTCCGCAAGGGCTACACCTGGGGGCCAGGCGGCGCCACGTCCGCCGCCAAGGGCCTGCCCGCGACCGTGGAACTCAAGGTCGTGTCCAACATGACCACCGCGGCGAACGAGCTGCTGGCCGGCGAGGCGAACATCGGCACGGTCATCGGATCCGACACGCAGCGGCTGACCGGCCTTTACTCGCAGGCGGTGTACGCGCCGCTCGGCGAGCTCTGGTTCAACGAGAAGGCGGGCGGCCCCACCGCCAGCGTCGCGGTGCGCCGTGCGCTGACCGAGGCGGTCGAGCTCACCCAGCTCGGCCAGGTGATGACCTCGGGCACCGGGAAGGCGGCGACCGGCGCCATCGCGCCCGCGCTCAGCCCGTGCAAGGGCAACACGATCGGGTCGAGCCTGCCCTCCTACGACCTGAGCGCGGCCAAGTCGGCGCTGGCGGGGCAGAACCTGACGCTGGCGCTGTACTACCCGACCAGCCTCGGCACCGGGGCCACCGCGGCCGCGACCCTGCTGCAGCAGACCTGGTCGCAGCTCGGGGTCAAGGTCACGCTGCACGGCATCACCGACGCCGAGCTCAGCTCGGAGATCGTCGGCGGCACGGCGGCCTGGAACGTGGGGATCGTCCCCGTCGGCCTGACCTCGCCGGCCCAGCTGGTGCCGTTCGCGTCCGGCGCGACGCCGCCCAAGGGCGCTAACTTCGCTTACATCAACAACGCCGCGTACACCGCGGACGTGACCAAGGCGGCGGCGATCGCCGGCACCGCGGGCTGCACCGACTGGAACGCGGCGGAGACCGCCCTGTTCAAGAACGTGGACCTGGTGCCGTTCGTCGACTCGGCGGTCACCAGCTACGCCAAGGGCGCGACGTTCAAGCTCAGCCTGGGCGACATCCAGCCGTCTTCGATCCGGATGCTCGGCTAGGCCGCGCATGATGGAGACGCCCCAGGCGGCGGCCGTGGACCTCGCGGTACCCGTGTCCGCCCCAAGCGCGAGCCCGTGGCTCGGGTTCGCGGCCCGCCGCCTTGGGCAGTTCCTCGTCTCGATCCTGGTGCTGGTCACGGCCAGCTTCCTGATCATCCACCTCGTCCCTGGCGACCCGGTCCGCGCGTCGCTCGGGCTGAACGCGCCGCAGCAGCTCGTCAACGCCCGCCGGGCGCAGCTCGGCCTGAACGACCCGCTGTGGCTGCAGTACGCGCACTACCTGCGCGACCTGTTCACCGGCCGGCTCGGCACGTCCATCGACTCGGGCCTGCCGGTGTCGCAGGTGATCGGGCAGCGGCTGCCCGCCACCCTGGAGCTCGCCGGGTACTCGTTCCTCGTCGCGGTCCTCGTCGCGGTCCCCCTTGGCCTCTTCCTCGGCGTGGTGACCAGGAACGGGCGGCGGCGCGGGGCGGAACTCGCGGCCACCGCGGTCTCCGTGGTGATCGCCGCGATCCCCGGCTTCCTGCTCGCGGTGGGGCTGATCTACGTGTTCGGCGTCACGCTGCACTGGGTGCCCGTGGCCGGCCAGTCCGGGTTCGCCTCGTACCTGGCGCCGATCGCGTCGATGGCACTCGGCCCCATCGCGGTTCTCGTCCGCATCCTGCGCCTAGAGGTGATCGCGGCGATGCGCGCCGACTACGTGCGCACCGCCCGCGCTAAGCGGCTGCCCGACTGGCGGGTGTACCTGCTGCACGTGCTGCCGAACGCGCTCACCGCCACCCTGACGATCGGCGGGCTGCTGCTGTCGGCCATGGTCGCGGGCACCGTCCTGGTGGAGAACGTGTTCGCCTGGCCGGGCCTCGGCTCGACGATCGTGGCTTCGATCGTCGCCAAGGACTACCCCGTCGTGCAGGGCATCGTGCTCGTCTACGGCATCGGGGTGCTGCTGATCAACCTCATCGTCGACGTCGCGCTCGCGCTGCTCGACCCGCGCTCCACGATCAGGGAGAGCTGAGCGATGTTCAAGAGGGCCGTGTCAAGCCCGCTCGGCATCAGCTCGGGGATCCTGCTCGCGCTGATCGCGGCGCTCGCGATCTTCGCGCCGGTTCTGTGGTCGGGGAAGGCGTCCGCCATCGACGTCGCCAACCTGCTCCAGGGCCCGTCGGCCAGGCACTGGCTCGGCACCAACGACCTGGGCCAGGACGTCTTCTACCGCGTCCTCGTCGCCACCCGGCTGTCGGTCGGGCTCGCGCTGGCGGCGACCGCGATCGGCGTCGGGTGCGGCCTGGTGCTCGGCACCGCGCCGCTGATCGTCGGGCGCCGCGCCGGGCGGGCCGTCACCTCGGTCATCAACGTCGCGGTGGCGTTCCCCGCGCTGCTGCTCGCGCTGTTCTTCGCGGTGATCTTCGGCGTCGGCGCGCAGGGCGCGCTGCTCGCGATCGGCTTCGCCTCCGCCCCCGCGTTCGCCCGCCTGGTGCGGACGCTGACCGCCTCGGTGGCCGGCCTCGACTACATCGCGGCGGCGCGGATCGCCGGCGTCTCTCGCTTCCGGCTGCTCAGCAGGCACGTCCTGCCGAATGTGGGCGAGCCGCTCATCGTCAACGCCACCATCGCCGCGGGCGACGCGCTGCTGTCCTTCGCCGGCCTGTCATTCCTCGGCCTTGGCGTCCAGCCCCCCTCCTACGACTGGGGCCAGCTGCTCAACGACGGCTTGCAGGGCATCTACACCAGGCCCGCCGCCGCCCTCGCCCCCGGTGTCGCGGTCGTGCTCGCGGGCCTGGCGTTCAACCTGTTCGGCGAGGCCATGGCGGTGGGCCTCGGCGTCTCTGCCCCAAGAATCGGCAAGGTCCGCGCCGCCCTCGCCGCGAGTGCCGCGAAGGCGAGGGCGGTGGCACCGGAGTCATCATCCGTAACGGGTTGCGGTGACCCGGTCCTGCGCGTGTCGAACCTCGAGGTGTCCTTCCCCGGCGGCGTTCGTCCCGTCCGCGGCGTCAGCTTTACCCTGCACCCGGGCGAGTCGGTCGGCGTGGTCGGCGAGTCCGGCTCGGGCAAGTCCCTCACCGCCCTGGCGGTCTCCCGGCTGCTTGAGTACCCCGCGCACGTGTCCGCCGACCGGCTCGACCTGCTCGGGCGTGACCTGCTCGGGCACCATTCCGGCGGGACCGGCGTCATGTCCGCGCGGGAGCTGCGGCGCTTCCTCGGCACCAAGGCGGGGCTTGTCTTCCAGGACCCGATGACCTCGTTCAACCCCGTCAAGCGGGTGGGGGCGCAGCTCGCCGAGGTGGCCGCCGAGCATCACGGGCTGAGCAGGCGGCAGGCCGGCGAGCGGGCCGTCGACCGGCTGCGCGCGGTGCGGATCCCCCGGCCGGAGCACCGCGCCAGGCAGTTCCCGCACGAGCTGTCCGGCGGCATGCGGCAGCGGGCCATGATCGGGATGGCCGTGATGGGCGAGCCCGCGCTCGTCATCGCCGACGAGCCGACGACCGCGCTCGACGTCACCGTGCAGCGCCAGGTGCTGCGGCTGCTGAAGGCGATCCAGGCAGGCGGTTCTGGCCGCGGCGGAAAGTCGGGCGCCATGGCGCTGCTGTTCATCAGCCACGACATCACCGTCGTCGGGCAGGTCTGCGACCGGGTGCTCGTCATGTACGCGGGGAAGATCGTGGAGAGCCTGCCCACCGCCGACCTCGCCGCCCGCGCCAGGCACCCGTACACGCGGGCGCTGCTGGCCGCCGTCCCCTCGATGGAGACGTCGCGCGCGCTGCCGCTCGCGGTGATCCCCGGGCGGCCCGCCGACCCGGGCGACCCGCGCGCCGGCTGCGCTTTCGCCGCCCGGTGCGCTTTCGCCTCCGACAAGTGCCGCGCGGCCGACCCGGTGCTCGTCTCCGACGGCGCCGGGCGCGAGGTCGCCTGCTGGCACGTCGACCGCGTCCTGGCGGCGTCCGTCGGCAGTCAGCCAGCCGACGGGGAGCCGGGATGAGCGAGCTTCGGTTCGAGTGCGTGACTGTCCGCTACGGCACCGGGCGGCACGCCCACGTGGCCGCCGAGTCCGTCGACCTCGTCGTGCCCGCGGGCCAGGTCGTCGGCCTTGTCGGCGAGTCCGGGTCGGGGAAGTCGACGCTCGCGCGGGCCGCCGTCGGGCTCGTCGCGCCCGCCGCGGGCCGGATCCTGCTCGACGGGAAGCCGGTGCCGCGGCGCGGGCGGCGGCCGCTGCAGATGGTGTTCCAGGACCCGTACGCGTCCCTCGATCCCCGGATGACCGCCGGTGAGTCCATCGCCGAGGCGATACCGCGCGGCACCGCAACCGGGCGCCGGGCGCGGCGCGGCGAGGCAGCGCGGCTCACCGAGCTTGTCGGGCTGCCGCCGGGCACCGTCGACAAGCTCCCCGCGGAGCTGTCCGGCGGGCAGCGGCAGCGGATCGCGCTCGCCCGTGCCCTCGCCGGCCGCCCCGACGTGATCATCGCGGATGAGATCACTTCCGCGCTCGACGTGTCCACCCAGGGCGCCGTGCTCAACCTGGTGCGGGACCTGCAGCGGGAGCTGAGCCTGTCGCTGCTGTTCATCTCGCACAACCTCGCCGTCGTCCGGTACGTCGCCGATTTCGTCGCGGTCATGTACCAGGGGCGGATCGTCGAGCACGCCCCGGCCGAGCGGGTACTGCTCAGCCCGGAGCAGCCGTACACCAGGCGGCTGCTCGCCGCCGTGCCGAAACCGGGAACGCGGATCGACGCCGTGGCCGACCCGGCGGCTGACACGGGCGCCGATGCGACCGACGATGAGGATGTACAGTCCCAGACCAGGAGCAGCCAGTGACCCGACGCCAGCGCATCGCCGACCTCACCACGTTCGCACTGCCCGGGCAGCCGGCCCTCTCCCCCGACGGCCGCACGGTCGTCTACGTCCTGACCACCGTCGACGCCGGCACCGACAAGAACGCCACGTCCCTGTGGCGCGCGGAAGCGGATGTCAGCGGCGGGACCGGGCAGCGGCCGGCCAGGCGGCTGACGCGGGGCACGGCGGACTCGGCGCCCGCCTGGTCGCCCGACGGGGCGACGATCGCGTTCCTGCGGGCCGGCGGCGGGCCGGCCCAGCTATGGCTGCTCGCCGCCGACGGCGGAGAGCCCGAGCAGGTGACCACGCTGCCGCTCGGGGCCGGGGCGCCCGTGTGGTCGCCCGATGGCACGAAGATCGCGTTCGGCGCGCCCGTCGACCCGCTGGCCGTGCCCGGCGAGGACGACGCCGCCCGGGCCAGGCGGGCCGCCGCGCCGGTCGTGACCACCCGGCTCGGCTACAAGGCCGACGGCGCCGGGCTGCTGCGCACCGTGCGCAGGCACCTGCACGTCCTCGACCTCGCCAGCGGCGAGGTCAGGCAGGTCACCGAGGGCGACTGGCACGCGAGCGCCCCGGTCTGGTCGCCGGACTCGGCCCGGCTGGCGTTCGGCGCGGCGCCAGTGCCTGAGTCGGGGCCAGACGCGGACCTCGACTTCCGCGCGCCCGTCTACGTCACCGACGTGTCCGGCGGGTTCCGCGCCCCGCGGCTCGTCGGGCTGGCCGGCGGCCTCGGCGTTCCCGCCGCCTGGACACCGGACGGCGCGGCGCTGATCGTGGCCGGCGTGACCGCGGTGCCGTTCGGGCACCTGCGGCTGCTGCGGGTCCCCCTCAACCCCGGGCGGCTCGACCCCGACGAGGCGGTCACCGACCTGGCCGGGTCGCTCGACCGGAACGTGATGCCCGGCGGGCCCGGGTACCCGGGCGGGCTGCCCGCCCTCGCCGACGACGGCGCCACGGTCCTGTTCTGCGTCCGCGACCGCGGCTGCTCGCACGTGTACGCGGTCCCCGCCGACGGGAGCGATGCGCCGCGGCCGGTCGTCGCGGGCGCGGGACGCGTCGTGTCCGGGCTCTCCGTGGCGGGCGGCCGGGCCGCGGTCACGCTGGCCACCCCCGACCGCTACGGCGAGATCGTGGTCGTCGGCCTCGCGTCGGGCCCCGTGGTTGCTCATGCCGAGACCGTCGTCACCCGGCACGGGCAGGACAGCGACGTTGAGCTTTACGTCCGCCAGGAGCGTGAGTTCACGATCTCCGACGGCACCGTGGTACAGGGCTGGCTGGTCCGCGACCCGCGGGCGGAAGGCCCGGGGCCGGTGCTGCTCGACGTGCACGGCGGGCCGCACAACGCGTGGAACGGCGCGGCCGACCCGGCGCACCTGTACCACCAGGTTCTCGCCGAGCGCGGCTGGACCGTGCTCATCCTGAACCCGAGGGCGTCCGACGGGTACGGCGAGTCGTTCTCCACCGCGACCACGGGGGCCTGGGGCGTCAGCGACGCACCGGACTTCCTTGAGCCGCTCGACGCGCTCGTCGCCGAGGGCATCGCGGACCCGGCCAGGCTCGCCGTCACCGGTTACTCCTACGGCGGGTACATGACCTGCTACCTGACCAGCAGGGACGGGCGGTTCGCGGCCGCCGTGGCGGGCGGCTGCGTCAGCGACCTGCGCAGCATGGCCGGGACGTCCGATGAGGGGCACGGGCTGTCCGAGCACGAATGGGGATTTAAGTCACCCGCGGGCCGGGACTTCACGCCGAGCGACCCGATCGCCCGGGTGACGGACGTGCGCACGCCGACACTGCTGCTGCACGGCGACGCCGACCTCCGGTGCCCCGTCGGCCAGGCCGAGCAGTGGCACGCCGCGCTGCGCGAGCTCGGCGTCGACACGCAGCTTGTCCGGTATCCGGGCGAATCACATCTGTTCATTCTCGACGGCGCGCCGTCACATCGAATCGACTACAACCAGCGGGTGGTGGACTGGGTGGAGCAGTACGCAAGCGAGGCCAAGCGGCCGAAGATCGACCCCGTGTTTCTCAGCGCGGCGCACTGGGAGCGGCGCCTGGCGGTGCTCGCCGAGCGGCACAAGGTCCCCGGCGCGTCGCTCGGCATCCTGCGCCTTGGCAGTGTTTCTAACCACGAGGACGGCGCTTCCGGCCAGGGGCGACCGGACGAGGTCGTCGAGGCCGCCTACGGGTACGCGAACTTCCCCGCGCGGATCGAGGCGACCACCGACACGCTGTTCCAGATCGGGTCCATGTCCAAGGTGTGGACCGCGACCCTGGCCATGCAACTCGTCGACGAGGGCAAGCTCGACCTCGACGCGCCCGTGGCCGAGGTGCTACCAGAACTGCGGCTCGCCGACGCCGAGGTCGCCAAGACCGTGACCATGCGGCACCTGCTCAACCACACCAGCGGGATCGACGGTGACGTGTTCACCGACACCGGGCGCGGCGACGACTGCGTGGAGAAGTACGTCGCCCTGCTGGCCGAGCAGAAGCAGAACCATCCGCTCGGCGCGACGTGGTCGTACTGCAACGCCGGCTTCGTGCTCGCCGGGCGGGTCATCGAGAAGCTGACCGGGCTCACCTGGGACGCCGCGCTCAGGGAGAAGATCTACGCGCCGCTCGGGCTCAAGCACACCGTCACGCTGGCCGAGGAGGCGCTGCTGTTCCGCACCGCCGCCGGGCACGTCGCCCGTGGTGGAGAAGATCGGACCGGCGACCCGGTGCTCGCGCCGGCCTGGCAGCTGCCGCGCTCGCTCGGCCCGGCCGGGCTGATCTGCTCCACGCCGGCCGACGTGCTCGCCTTCGCCCGGATGCACCTGGCCGGCGGGCTCGCGGCCGACGGCACGCGGGTGCTGTCGGCGGCCAGCGCCGAGGCCATGACCAGGCTCGAGGCCGACCTGCCGGACAAGTACTCGCTTGGCGACTCCTGGGGCATCGGCTGGATCCGCTTCGGCTGGGACTCCCACCGCCTCGTCGGCCACGACGGCAACACCATCGGCCAGGCCGCGTTCCTGCGCGTGCTGCCCGATCCAGGCAACACCGGCGCCGGCCTCGCGGTCACCCTGCTCACCAACGGCGGCCACGCCCGCGACCTGCACTACGACCTGTACCGGGAGATCTTCGCCGCGCTGGCCGGGGTGGACATGCCCGCGGCGCTCGAGCCTCCGGCCGAACCGGCCGCGGCGGACATCACGCCGCACCTGGGCACCTACGAGCGCGCGGGCGTGATCATGGAGGTCCTGGCCGGCCCGGATAAGCACGCGGGGCCGACGCTGCGGACCACGGTCACCGGGCCGATCGCCGCGATGATGCCCGACCCGGTGGAGGAGTTCGCGATGACCCCGGTCGACAGCGACCTGTGGCTGGTGCGCGAGCCCGGCACGCAGACCTGGGCACCGGTCACCTTCTACGCGCTGTCCACCGGGGAGAAGTACGTCCACTTCGGCGCGCGCGCCACCCCGAAGGCCTGACCGCGGTGGATCGTTCCACGCTGGTCGCCGCGATGTCGGCGAGGCTGCCCGCCATCCTCGCCGACATCGAGACGCTGGTGCGCTGCGAGTCACCCGCATCCGTTCCTGATGCCGTCATGAAGAGCGCGGACCTGGTCGCCGCGCTCGGCGAGCGGTACCTCGGGACCGCCCCCGACCGGATCGTCCTCGACGACCGCCCGCACCTGCGCTGGCGGCTCGGCACCGGGCAGGCTCGCGTCCTCGTACTCGCGCACCACGACACCGTGTGGCCCCTCGGGTCGCTTGAGACGCACCCGTTCTCCGTCGCCGACGGGGTGCTGCGCGGACCCGGGTGCTTCGACATGAAGGCGGGGCTCGTGCTCGCGCTGCACGCCCTCGCGGCGCTGCGTTCGTCGGCGGGGGGCGTGCCCGGCGGCGTGACGCTGCTTGTCACCGGGGACGAGGAGCTCGGGTCGCCGTCGTCGCGCGGCCTCATCGAGGCCGAGGCGGCCGGCTGCCAGGCGGCGCTCGTGCTCGAGGCCTCGGCCGACGGCGGCGCGCTGAAGACCGCGCGCAAGGGCGTGTCGCTCTACCAGGTGCGGGCGGTGGGGCGGGCGGCGCACGCGGGGCTCGAGCCCGAGCGCGGCGTCAACGCCACCGTCGAGCTCGCGCACCAGGTGCTGGCCGTGGCCGGGCTCGCGGACACGGCGCTTGGCACGACCGTGACGCCGACGGCGCTGTCGTCGGGGACGGTGGCGAACACCGTGCCTGCCACGGGGGCGTTCGCGGTGGACGCGCGGATGTGGGACACCGCCGAGCAGGCGCGCGTCCACGCGGCGATGAGCTCGCTGCTGCCCGCCGTGCCCGACGCGGTGCTCCAGATCAGCGGCGGGCCCAACCGCCCGCCGCTGCCCGCATCGTCGTCGGCGGGGCTGTTCTCCCTCGCGTCCGCGATCGCGGCCGAGCTCGGCCTCGCGCCCCTGGAGCCGGCGTCGGTCGGTGGCGCGTCCGACGGTAACTTCACCGCCGGCGTCGGAACGCCGACGCTCGACGGGCTCGGCGCGGTCGGCGGCGGCGCGCACGCCGACCACGAGCACGTGCTCGTCGACGCGCTGCCCGGGCGGGCGGCGCTGGTCGCCGGGCTGATCGATCGCCTGCTGGCAGGGAACGAATGACGCTTGACGTGCTCGCCGACGCCGAGGAGACCGCCGCCCGGGCGGCCAAGGCGGCGGGTGTCGTCGTCAGGGAGCTGGCGTCGCTTGACGAGCTCGACGCGATGGTGGGGGTGTTCGACCAGATCTGGGATCCGGACGGCGGCAACTCCTCCATGCGGCTTGACCTGCTGCGGGCGATGACCAAGGCGGGCAACTACGCCTCCGGCGCCTACGACGCGGGCAGCGGCGCGCTGCTCGGGGCGTGCGTCGGCTTCTTCGGGCCGCCGTCCCGCGCGGAGCTGCACAGCCACATCGCCGGCGTCGTGCCCGCCGGGCTCGGCCGGTCCGTCGGGTTCGCGCTGAAGCTGCATCAGCGGGCGTGGTGCCTGCGCCGCGACGTCCGGCTGATCGCGTGGACCTACGACCCGCTCATCAGGCGGAACGCCTACTTCAACCTGGTCAAGCTCGGCGCCCGCCCGGTGGAGTACCTGCGGAACTTCTACGGCGTGATGGACGACGCGATCAACGGCGGGACGGAGACCGACCGGATGCTCGTGCACTGGGAGCTGCGCTCACCCGCGGCGGCGGACGCCTGCGCCGGGCGGCCGCGGGCGGCGTCGTTCGCGGCCCAGCGGGCGCGCGGCGCGGTCGTGGCGCTGTCCGCCGGCCCGGACGGCCGGCCGGAACCCGGGCTTCCGCTGGCCGGCGGTTCCGGCGCGCGCAGCTTCCTGGTCGGCGTGCCCGCCGACATCGAGGCGATGCGCCTGGCCGAGCCGGCCAGGGCGGCGGACTGGCGGACCGCGCTGCGGGACGTGCTCTCGCCGCTGATGGCCGCCGGCGGGCACGTAACGGGCTTTGACCGAAGCGGCTGGTACGCGGTTTCCACGGAAAGGGAAGAAAGATGAAGCTGACCGGGGTCGAGCTGCGACGGATCTCCATTCCGCTTGTCGCGCCGTTCCGCACGTCGTTCGGGGTGGAGACCACGCGGGACATCATGCTGCTGCGCGCCGTTTTGAACGGCCCGGGGCTTGGCGGTGACGCCGAGGGATGGGGCGAGTGCGTCGCCATGTCCGACCCGCTGTACTCGTCGGAGTACGTGGACGCCTCGGTCGACGTGCTCAAGCGGTTCCTGCTGCCCACGCTCTTCGCGCTTGACCACGTCGACGGCGCCGCCGTCGGGCCGGCGCTCGAGCCGTTCAAGGGGCACTGGATGTCCAAGGCCGTCATCGAGACGGCGGTGCTCGACGCGGAGCTGCGCGCCGCCGGCCGGTCGTTCGCGCGGGAACTGGGCGCGACCAGGGACCGGGTGCCGTGCGGCGTGTCGGTCGGCATCCACGACTCCATCGGCGCGCTGCTCGAGTCCGTCGCCGGGTACGTGTCCGCCGGGTACGTCAGGATCAAGCTGAAGATCGAGCCGGGCTGGGACCTCGAGCCCGTCCGCGCCGTGCGCGAGCGGTTCGGCGACGACCTGCTGATCCAGGTGGACGCCAACACCGCGTACACGCTGCAGGACGCGCGGCACCTCGCCCGGCTTGACGAGTACGACCTGCTGCTGATGGAGCAGCCGCTGCCCGAGGAGGACGTGCTCGGCCACGCCGAGCTCGCGCGCCTGGTCAAGACGCCGATCTGCCTGGATGAGTCGATCACCTCGGCGCGGACCGCGGCGGCGGCCATCAGGCTCGGCGCCTGCTCGATCATCAACGTCAAGCCGGGCCGGGTCGGCGGCTACCTGGAGGCCCGCCGCATCCACGACGTGTGCCTCGCGCACGGGATCGCCGTCTGGTGCGGCGGGATGCTGGAGACCGGCCTCGGCCGGGCGGCCAACATCGCGCTCGCCGCGCTGCCCGGGTTCACGCTGCCTGGCGACACCTCCGCGTCCGACCGCTACTACAAGACCGACATCACCGAGCCGTTCGTGCTGTCCGCGGACGGGCACCTGGACGTGCCGTCCGGGCCCGGGCTCGGGGTCACCCCGCTGCCAGAACGGCTCGCGGCCGTCACCACCTGGACCGAATGGGTGCCGGCTTAGCGGGGTAGCGTCTGGTGGATGACCATGCGCCCGCAGCCTAGCCTGCACCGCGTGCTCGACGACCTCGGCGCGACGCTGCTTGAGCTGGTGTGCGCGCCGTCCGGGCCGACGGCCGACGAGATCGGCGGTGTCGCCATCCACGACCCCGTTGACGAGCCCGTGCTGCCGCGGCGGGCGCTGGTGCTCGGGGTCGGGGTGCACGCGTCGCAGGACATCGCCGCGCTCCTCGCCGCGCTCGGCAAGCACGAGGCCGCCGGGCTGGTGCTGCGGTCGCCGGTGACCGTCGACGCGGCCGTGGCGGCGGCCGTCGAGTCGTCGTGCGTGCCGCTGCTCGCGCTGACCAGGGGCGCGTCGTGGACGCAGCTCGCGGCGCTGCTGCGGTCGCTGCTGGCCGAGGGCGACGTCGGCGACGACCGGCAGGAAACCCTGGGCGGCATCCCCTCCGGCGACCTGTTCTCCGTGGCCAACGCGGTCGCGGCGCTGATCGACGCGCCGGTCACGATCGAGGACCGCTCGTCGCGGGTGCTCGCGTTCTCCGGGCGGCAAGACGAGGCGGACCGGTCGCGGGTCGAGACGATCCTCGGCCGGCAGGTTCCCGCCCGGTACTCGCGGCTGCTCGTCGAGCGCGGTGTGTTCCGCGAGCTGTACCGCTCCGACCAGCCCGTGTACATCGAGCCGCGGTCGGGTGCCGGGCTGCCCGACTGGGAGCTGCCCCGCGCGGCCGTCGCCGTCCGGGCCGGCGATGAGGTGCTCGGGTCGATCTGGGCCGCCGTGCGCGAGCCGCTGACGCCGGACCGGGCCAGGGCCATGTGCGACGCCGCCCGGCTGGTGGCGCTGCACTTGCTGCGCATCAGGGCCGGGGCGGACGTGTCGCGGCGGCTGCGGGCCGACCTGGTGTCGACCGCGCTTGAGGGCGGGACCGGGGCGTTCGAGGCGGTGCGGCGGCTCGGGCTGGCCGACCAGCCGGTCGCGGTGCTCGCCCTGGCGGTCGCCGACCCCGCCGCGCGGGCGCGGCTCGCCGACGCCCTGGCCATGCACCTGTCCGCGATCCACCCGCGGTGCGCCGCCGCGCTCGTCGGTGACGTGGCCTACGGGCTGATCCCGGTCGTGTCCGCGGGCGCCGGCGGGCCCGACGGCGCCGACGGCACCGACGGCGAGCTGCGCGCGACGCGGATCGCCACCGGCTTCCTCGACCGGGTCGGCGACCGGTCGCGGCCGGTGATCGGCATCGGGCAGGTGGCGTTCGACGCGGCCGGGCTGCCGGCCGCGCGGGCCTGCGCGGACCGGGTGCTGCGGGTGCTGCGGGCGGCCGGGCGCGCGGAACGGCGGGTCGCACGGCTCGCCGACGTCCACGCCGAGGCGCTGCTGACGGAGCTGCGCGACCTGGCCGCCGCGCACGGCGACCGCCCCACCGGGCCGGTCGCGCGGCTGTCGGCCTACGACGCCGAGCACGGCACCAACCTGGTCGAGACGCTGCGCGCGTGGCTGGACGCCTTCGGTGACGTGGCGGGCGCGTCGGCCGCGATGTTCGTGCACGCCAACACGTTCAGGTACCGGCTGCGGCGGCTGACCGAGGTCAGCGGCATCGACCTGACCGACCCCGAGCAGCGGTTCGCGGCCATGCTGCAACTGCGGGCCGTCTACGCGGCCGGCCACGGCCACCCCGGGTCCCCGGCTCATTCGTGAGCGCACGGTGCCGAGCACGGGGTTTCCGAGCACGGGGTTTCCGAGCACGGGGCAACTTTTCCTTCCTGTCGCAGTCTCTACTACGTGGACCACATGGACACCCGCGCCCCCGAGGCGGCCCGCGATGCGGCGGACCGGCACGTCACCGCCCTCTACGAGGCGCACGCGCTGAGCCTGGCCCGGCTGGCGCTGCTCATGCTCGGCGACCGTGACGCCGCCCAAGACGTGGTCCAAGACGCCTTCCTCGGCCTGTTCCGCCGCTGGGACAAGCTCGCCAGCCCCGACGCCGCGCCCGCCTACCTGCGTGCCAGCGTGCTCAACGGCTGCCGGACGCTGCTGAGGCGGCGCGCACGGCCGGACCCGCGCGCCGCCGAGGAATCCCTCGAGTCGGCCGAGACGGCCTTGCTGCACACGGAGGAGCAGCGCGCGATGCTCACCGCGGTCCGGCGGCTCCCGGCCAGGCAGCGCGAGGCCCTCGTGCTGCGGTACTACCTCGACATGACCGAGGACCAGGCCGCGCGGGCGATGGGGGTCAGCCGGGGCACCGTCAAGTCCGCCACGTCGCGCGCCGTCGCCGCCGTTGGCCGGATGCTCAAGGAGGAATCATGAGCCCGCTCGAGGACGAGATCCGCGACACCCTGCGCTCCGAGGCGGCCCGCCTCCGCGAGGTGCGCCCGCTTAACCTGCCGGCCGTGGCCGCCGGGCGCGAGCCGCGGCCCGTGCCCGGCACCCGCGGCGGATGGCGGCGGCGCGGCTGGCTGGCCCCGGCGGCGGCCGCGGCCGCGGTGGTGCTCGTCGCCGCCGCCCTGGTGACCCTGCGGGCGCTCGGGAACGGGCACGCCGCCCCCGCGGCCAACCCCGGACCCGCCTCGGGTCCCGCTGTCGCCGCGGATACCCTGCCGAGGTATTACGTTCGGCTCGGGTTTCAGTTCGGGTCGGCCAACTCCCGAGGCCCGGCCATCGTCGTGGGCGACGAGCAGGCAGGGAAGACCATCGCCACCGTCCCTCTCCTCCCGAACGGGAAGTACACCCGTCAGTCGATGACCGACGGGTCGGTGACCGGCGCGGCGGACGACCGGACCTTCGTCGTGTCCGCTTCCGTGGGCGCCAACGGCCGCCAGGTCCTTCCCCTGACGTGGTACCTGGTCCGCATCTTCCCCGGCGCGGCCGACCCCGTCCGGGTGACCAAGCTGCCCATCGGCTTCCCCGCGCGTTCCGCGTCCGGCTCCCCCTGGGGCTGGTATGTCGACACGACCGCGCTGTCCGGCGACGGAACCGAACTGGCGGTCGTCGCCTCCGACGACACCCCCTCCTTCAAGGCGGGCGAACCGGAGGAGCTGCAGGTCTACTCGGTCGCCACCGGGCGCCTCCAGCATTCCTGGCCGGCCGGGATCGACCAGGCCGAAGGCAACAGGCAGCCGATCAGCGACCTGAGCTGGGTGGGCGACGGCACCGTGGGGTTCGCGGTCACCTATACCCCGGCGGTCCGCGAAGAGGTGCGCACAATGGACCTCAGCGCGTCCGGTGGCAGCCTGCTCGCCGACAGCCGCGTGGTCTGGTCGCAGTACGTCCCGCCGTCGCGGCTCACGCCCGAGCAGAAGGCCACGATCCTGGTCATCGAGCCGGTACCGCACGCGTGCGACACGCCGTTCCTGACCGCGGACGGGCAGGCGGTCGTGTGCGGCAACGCCACCTACTCGGCCAGCGACAAGCGCTTGTCGGCCGTCTGGCTGGCGTACCCGCTGGCGACGCCGACGCGGCCCCGCGTGCTCGGCCGCGTCCAGGAACCGGCAAACGTGTCGGTCTTCGACGGCCCCGTGAGCGTGACGTGGGCGAACCCGTCCGGCACCGAGGTCATCGGCACCTGGAACCCCACGGTGATAACGGGCCCGGCCGACAACCCGGTCTCGACGGGGACGAGCGACCAGGCGTACATCGGGAACGGCACGGTCAGGTCGTTCTCCAACGCCCTCGGCGGCGGCACCGACCTTGCCTGGTAGCGGCCTACCCGGCGCCGGCCGCTCTAGAGGAGCGCCTGGTAGACGAGTTGACGCAGCTGGGAGCGGATCGGGTGGGCGGTGGAGGGCATGAGCTGGGTGAAGAAGCTCACCGTGAGCTCCTCCGCCGGGTCGAGCCAGAAGGCGGTCGAGGCGGCGCCGCCCCAGGACAGCTCGCCTTCCGAGCAGACGACCTTGCCTGGCACCGGGTCGATGGTGACCGCGAAGCCGAGGCCGAAGCCGGTGCCTACCTGGGGGGACTCGGCGTTCAGCGGGCGGCCGAAGTGCGCGAGGTCCTGGTTGCCTGGCAGGTGGTTGCGGGCCATGTAGGCGACGGTCCGCGGGCTGAGCAGGCGCACGCCGTCGAGCTCGCCCGCCGGGCTGTCCGCCCGGGCGAGCACCATCTGCATGAAGCGGTGGTAGTCGGCCGCCGTGGAGACCAGGCCGCCGCCGCCGCTGAGCATGACCGGCTTCTTCCGCGCGGCCGCGTCGAGGCCGTCCATCCTGGCGGCCTTGCCGTTCAGCGCCCGGCCGTACAGTGCGGCCAGCCGGGGCAGGTCGTCCGGCCTCGCGCCGAACGACGTGTCGGTCATGCCGAGTGGCTCGAAGACGCGCCGCGCGAAGAACTCGTCGAGGCTCTGGCCGGAGGCGACCTCGACGACCCGGCCGAGGACGTCGGTGGCGACCGAGTAGTTCCACTCGCTGCCCGGCTGGAAGAGCAGCGGCAGGCCCGCCCAGATGTCGCACGCCTCCGCGAGCGTGATGCCGGGCGGGTCGCCGAGCTCGAACCCCGCCGCGCGGTACATGGCGTCCACCGGGTGGTTGCGGTGGAAGCCGTAGGTGAGTCCCGAGGTGTGGGTGAGCAGGTGGTGGATGCGCACCGGCTCGGTGGCGGGAACCGTGACCGGGCGCTGATCGCTGCCGCCGGTGAACACGCGGACGTCACTGAACGACGGGATGAGCTTGCTGACCGGGTCGGTGAGCTCGAACCGCCCCTCCTCGTAGAGCATCATCGTCGCGACCGACGTGATCGGCTTCGTCATCGAGTAGATGCGCCACAGGGTGTCCGGCGTTACCTCAAGGCCGGCTTCCTTGTCCCGGTAGCCGCCGCGGGCGACGTACGCCAGCTTGCCGTGCCTGCTGATCGTCAGCAGGAACCCGTTGATGAGCCCGGCGTCGACGTAGCGGGCGAAGTTGTCGTCCAGGCGGTGCAGGCGGTCGGCCGCGAGGCCGGCCTCGGCGGGGTCGACCTCGACCTTCAGTTCACTCATGATCATTCACGTTGCCATAGCGGCGGTTCCGCCGCTAGTGGCCCGCCCACGACGCGCTCGCGCGGACTTCGTCCATACCCCGGTGGGGTTACGAAAACGCACGATCGCGGCACAATAAATGTCACGTTGAAATGAGGACATCTGGGACTAGCCGCGACGCCGGGGCCCGTTCACACTGAAGAAGCGATCTTCAACGGAGGCTGACCAGAAAGGACAGCACCGGTGACCGACAGCGCCGTGCCAAGCCGCCGGGGAGGGAAGACCACCGCCGGAGTGGCCGTCGTCGCCCTGGCGGTCCTGACGGTCGCGGCGGTGGCCGAGCGGTCCCGGGTCGCCGCGTCGCTCGCCGTGCTCGCCCACCTGCGCTGGTCCTTGCTGCCGGTCGCGATCGCGCTCGAGGCGCTGTCCATGGCCGCCTTCGCGCGGATGTTCCGGCGCCTGCTGACCGCGGGCCGCGTCCGCCACGGCCGCGGTTCGATGCTGGCCACCGTCTACGGTGCGAACGCCGTGTCGGTCACCGTGCCGCTGGCAGGCCCGGAGATCGCCACGGCCATCTTGTTCAAGCGGTTTACCCGCCACGGCGCCGATGCCCTGCTGGCCGGCTGGGTGCTGCTGGCGGGCGGGGTGATCACCACGGCCGCCTGGGTCCTCATCCTGGCCGTCGGCGGGCTCGCGTCGGGGCACGCGCTGGCGATGGCGATCACCATTCCCTGCGCCGTCCTTGTCGTCGCGGCCATGGCCATGGCGGCGACGGCGGTGCGCCAGCCCCGGCTGCGGGCCGCCCTCGAGCGGTACGGCGCCTGGGTAGTGCGGCACGTCAGCCGGCTGGTGCGGCGGCCGGCCGCGCACCCGGAACAAGCCGTCAGGACGTGGACCGAGCGGATGGGCGCGCTGCGGCTCCCGGCGTCCGGCTGGGCCCTGGCGTCCGGCGCCTCGCTGGTCAACTGGCTCACCGACGCCGGGGTGCTCGCCGTGAGCGTGCTCGCCGTCGGCGCCTCCGTCCCGTGGCGCGACCTGCTGCTCGTCTACGCGGCCGGGATCACCGCCAAGAGCCTGGCCATCACCCCCGGCGGGCTCGCCATCACGGAGGGAGCACTCAGCGTGTCGCTTGTCGCGTCCGGCGTGCGCGCCAATCAGGCCCTGGCCGCCGCGGTGCTCTACCGGCTCGTGAGCTTCTGGCTGGTGGCCGTGGCGGGATGGCTGGTCCTCCTGGTGTTTCGCACGCGCAGGCCGGTTCCGCTCAAGGCGCTGCCCGCCGCGCCGCCGGCCGAGCCCGCGGCCGTCGGGTCCGCGGCGCCCGACGCGGATGAGCTCGTGCTGCTGCACGGGCAGCCCGGCTCCCCCGCCGACTGGGAGGCGATGATCGCGCGGCTTCCCGCGCGGCTCCGCGCGTTCGCGCCGGACCGGCCCGGCTACGGCGGCAGCTGGCGCCCGGCCGGCGGGTTCGCGGCCAACGCCGAGGCCGTCCTGGCGGACATGGACGCCCGCGGCGTGCGGAGCGCGGTGCTCGTCGGCCACTCCTGGGGCGGCGGCGTCGCGCTTCGGGTTGCCGGCCTGGCACCGGACCGGGTGCGGGCGGTGGTGCTCCTCGCCGGGGTCGGACCGGGCTGCGACACCAGCCTCGACTGGCTGCTCGCCGCGCCGGGCATCGGCGAGCTCAGCTCCCTGCTCGCCTTCCGCTGGACCCCGTGGATCGCCCGGGTGCGGCTCGCCTGGCTCCGGTGGCGAAACGGGCGGCCACTTTACCCCGGCGAGTCCGCGAGCTTGCAGGTCTGGGGACACGCGGAGCAGGGCGGCTGGCCCCTGTGGCGCACCTTCCTCACCGAGCAGCGGGCCCTGCTGCGCGAACTCGGCGAGCTTGAGTCCGCCGTCGCGTCGGTGCGCGCGCCCGTGCTGCTCATCGCCGATCCCGCCGACCGCGTCGTCCCGGTCAAGACGTCGTACCGGCTCGCCGATCTGCTGCCCGATGCCAGGCTCATTCTCGTCGAGGGCGCCGGCCACCACCTGCCCCGGCGCGCGCCGCGCGCGGTGGCGGACGCGATCGCGCAGTTCCTCGCCGAGACCGCCGGGGCCCGGCCGACCGCGGACGCGGACGGCTGTCCGGTCCCGCGGGCGAGCTAAGGCCGCCTGGTCGCGCAGTGCGACCGCGAGCTCGGGGCGGTCCGTGATCAGCACGTCGGCGCGGTGCCCGGTGAGCCAGTACCTCATTTCCCGCTCGTCGTTGACCGTCCACACCATCACGTTGATCTGGTGCCGCCGGCATTGCCCGGAGACCCCGGCGCGGGCGAGCCGGCGCTCGGCGGCCACCCAGGTGGCGCCGCACGCACGCAGGCGTGACAGCGGCCGTAGTTCGCTGACGCGCGTGCGCAGCCACGTCGCGCGCGGCGACCGCGTCATGTCCCGGCCGAGCGACAGCGCGACCGGCACCGCGTCCGCATCGCCGAACTCGGACCTGATGGCGGCCACCGAGGCGTCCTCTAGCGTGGTGATGATGAACTCGCCGGGACCCAGGATGTCGAGCGCCAGGCGCACCACCGCGTCCTCGCCGCCCGTCACCTTGAGGTCGAGATGGCCCTTGGCGCGCCCCTTGATCGCCGTGAGGATGTCCGCCGCCAGCGGCACCTCGTAGCCTGCCAGCTCGCAGAGCCGTCCGTAGCTCACGGCCGACACGCGCTCCCCCTGGCCGATGCGCGGGTCGTGCGCGGCCACGAGCTGCCCGTCGGCGGTCCGGCGGATATCGAACTCGACGTAGTCGGCGCCGCTCGCCAGGGCCTGGCGGTAGCGCTCGACCGTGCCCGGCGTGCCCGGATTGTCGTGGGTGGCGTGCGCCGAGACCCTGACCTGAGTAACGGGGGCCGGGCTACCTGGCACGGGACGACCTCGCTCCCTCAAAGACGTCGAGCTGGGTCGAGCGTGCCCGGATGCGGCGCCGCAGCGTCCAGCCGACGAGCACCAGCGCGATGAAGGGCACCCAGGCGATCAGGTACGCCTCCCAGTGCATGTCCAGGTCAAGCAGCGTCCGCCGGTCGCCGGGGCTCAGCGCGAAGAAGGACAGCAGCAGCGCGGGCGGTACGGCCAGCAGCGTGCCCACGGCGAGCAGCCCGGAGAACAGCCGGTCGCGGCGCTCGACCAGTTCCTGAACCGCGCCCTCAAGCGCGGTCTGCCTGGCCTTGATGACGGCTTCCAGGCGTTCGAGCATGCGCGAGCTGTGCTCGAGGCCGGGGCGGATGCCCAGGGCCTCGCACAGGGCCTGCTGGAACGCCTCCACCATCGATTCCGGGATCAGCACGCCGTCCAGGTAGGGCTCGACGCCGAATTCCAGGTCAAGCTGGAGCTCGTTGAGCACACCGGAGAGCTCCGATATCCCGGCCCTGGCGCCGGCCGTGGACACGCTCGTCGGCTCCTTCGCCTGCCTCATCACGTAAAAAAGCTTGCTACGGGAGCGGTGCAGCACGCCGAGGCCGGTGATGAGCATGATGGCCGTCAGCGCGTACGTGTTCTCCGCGAACGGCGAGAAACCGCTGATGACCGACACCCCGCGGCCGAGCCCGACCGCGATGGCCCCCCGGTAGTTCAGTTCGGCCGGCTGAAAGGAAGGCGGTGGCTCCGCCGGCTCGCGCGGCGCCGCGACCCGGTAGATCAGCCGCCAGTAGGTCTCGCCGCCGCGGATGGCCGCGAGCAGCTGGCCGCCGGGGAAGACGCACTGGTGGACGTTGGGGCCAAGGGACAGTGAATCGGCGTTCGGCAGCCCCGACTCCCCGGCCCTGGCCCGCACCCACTGGGTGAGCGACACTCCGTCGACCCGCAACTGGCCGCGCTTCAGGCAGGTGATATCGAGAACGCTCGCCACCCGGGGGCAATCCGGGTCTCCGGTCATCTCGGCGTCGAAGACCAGCGCCGCGTCACCGCGGGGGGTGACCATGAGGATCATTCTGGCGGGCCCGAGGTCTTGGATGGCGCCCGGCATCTCTATGTTGACCTCGCGAATCATCACCGGGTGTGGCAGCAATTCCGCGCTCGCCTTGACGTGGACCGCGAACCGGCCAAACGCGTAAAGGGCGATGAGCTCGCTGTTGCCCGGCGGGAGGACCGTCTGGCCTTCGAGCCCGTATATGCAGACGATCCTCGTTCGCGGCCGGGAGCCGACCATTTCGACGTGCGCGAGGGCGAGCGGCAATTCCGGCGAATTTAGCAGATCGGACATTTTGTTATTTACCGCCCATAGTGTGATCTTATGCCGAGCGTCGAATCACGATATCCCCATTGACTCCGGCGCCACACCGTGAAGCGGCGCGAAAACGGAAACGGGCCCCGTGGTTCTTGGCAGCACCGTGATCCGCGGCAGGACCGGGGCGGGGCGCGGCAGCAGCCCGGCCGCGTCCGGTGTCAACAGAACCAGGCGCACCGCCCGACTTGCTGATCTTGCGCCCGTTGTCGGTGAGGTAGCCGTGGACGACGATGTCCGTGGGCAGGGCCTCACCGGCGGACAGCAGCATCGCGGGCCAGTAGACGGCGTGGAACCTGAGCACCCCCTTGCCGAGCAGGTGGACGCGCCGCGAGGCGTCGGCCCACCACCGCTCGAGGCGCTCGCCGGCCTCGGCGTAGTCCAGTGCCGTGAGGTAGTTGCCGAGCGCGTCCCACCAGACGTAGATGACCTGGCCCGGGTCATCGGGGACCGGGATGCCCCAGCCCCGCGCACGCCCCGTGCTCCGGGAGACCGTGCTCCTTGAGACCGTGCTCCTTGAGACAGAGAAGTCCTCAAGCCCGCCGTCGATGAGCGCCAGGACCTCGTTGCGGCGCTCGGCCGGCTCGATGCGGATCGCCCCCTCGGCGATCAGCGCGCGCAGCCGGCCGGCGTAGCGGGACAGGCGGAAGAACCAGTTCTCTTCCGACACCAGGTCGGGGACCGTGCCGTGCTCGGGGCAGCGGCCGCCGTTCAGGTCCGCCTCCGGGTAGAACTGCTCGCAGCCGACGCAGTACAGGCCCTCGTAGTGCCTGCGGTACAGGTCGCCGCTGGCCGCGCAGCGCCGCCAGAGCCGCTCGACCCCCGCCCGGTGCCGCGGGTCGCTGCTGGTGCGGATCAGGTCGTCGATGCTGAGGCTGAGCGGCTCGGCCAGGCCGGTGAACGCGGCGGCGTTCGCGTCGACGAACTCCTGCACGCCGATGCCCGCGGCCCGCGCCGCGAGCACGTTCTTGAGCGCGTTGTCGTCGGTCCCGGCCTGCAGCCTGACCTGCTCGCCGGCGCCGCGGTGGTAGCGGGCGAGCACGTCGGCCTGCACAAGCTCGAGCGCGAACCCCAGGTGCGGGCGCGCGTTGACGTACGGGATCGTCGTGGTGATGTAGATGCTGGTCATCGGGAACCTCCCAGGTGAACCGGGGTCCGATGCGCACAAACGGATCGAGGCCCCGTGAACAGGGCCTCGTTGCGAACTTAAGTGCAGCGTCAGCAGCCCCGCGAGCGGGGCATCATCGGGCTGAACGCGTTCATGTGGAAATGCTACCGCGCCTCGCCGCGGGCCGGGACGCTATGAACGGGCGCGCGGGGTAAGCCGAACCCGTTCCAGAGCTAGAAAAACCGCGGCCACCGGATGACGCGCGCCTTTCGCGGCCTCGGTAGCGGCCGCTACCTGGGAATTGTCACGGGCGCGGCGGTCCGGGCGGACACCGTCGCGCGCGACGGATGTTGCTGATGTGCCTTATGTGCTAATCATCGGCCAATGACACCCCAAATGCCCTCTTGGCATTAATTAGTCCGCGGATCATGATTAAGGGGCTTGAATCGTTTAAGCCGACTGCGAGCGGAGGACACGGGAGTGGCTGAGGCGTCTGAACCGGGTGAACAGGCCGTGCCGCTGCTTGAGGCGCGCGGCCTGGTCAAGAACTACGGCAGCGTGCAGGCACTCGACGGCGCCAGCTTCACCGCCTACCCCGGCGAGGTCGTGGCGCTGATCGGCGACAACGGCGCGGGCAAGAGCACCCTGGTCAAGACCCTGTCCGGGGTGATCAGGCCGGACAGCGGGCAGATCCTGCTCGACGGCCGCCCGGTGAGCCTGTCCAGCCCGCTCGACGCCAGGTCGCACGGCATCGAGACCGTGTACCAGGACCTGGCCCTCGCACCGGACCTGGACGCGGCGGCCAACCTGCACCTCGGCCGGGAGATCTACCGCTGGTGGCCGCCGCTGCACGTGCTGAACAGGACCGAGATGCGCCGCCGGGCCGTCGCCGCGTTCGCTGACCTCGGGGTCGAGCTGCCCGACGTCACCGCCCCGGTGGCGACGCTGTCCGGTGGCCAGCGCCAGTCCGTCGCGGTCGCGCGGGCGGTCGCGTACGCCAGCCGGATCATCTTCATGGACGAGCCCACGGCGGCCCTGGGCGTCGTGCAGCGCGAGCGCGTGCTCGACAACATCAGACGGGTCAGGGAGCGCGGCATCACCGTGGTCCTGATCAGCCACAACATGCCCGAGGTGCTCGCCGTCGCCGACCGGGTCGAGGTGCTGCGGATGGGCCGCCGGGTGGCGCGGTTCGTCGCTTCCGATACGACGATCGAGCAGTTGGTCGGGGCCATGACCGGCGCGCTCACCATCGAGGAGCCCTGATGACGCGGCTGGCACCGGAAACGCCCGCGAAGGCGCTTGGCCGCAGCCCGCGCCTGCTGCGGCGGACGCTCGCGGCCGGCGAGACATGGGTGTTCGCCGCGCTCATCATCATGATGGCGATCTTCACCGGGCTCGCACCGGGCAAGTTCCTTACGCTGAACGACTTGTCGCTGAACGCCCAGACCACGGCTCCTTTCCTGCTGATGGCGGTCGGCGAGACGTTCGTCATCATCACCGCCGGCATCGACCTGTCGGTCGGCTTCGTCCTCGTGCTTTCCGGCGTGGTGGCCGGGGAGTACTACCTCAGCAACGGCGGGCCGAACGCGGGCGCCGGCACGATCTGGGTCGGCGCGATCCTCGGCCTGCTGACCGGCGCGGGGTTCGGCGGGCTCCAGGGCGTGGCGGTGGCCAAGCTCAAGATCCCGCCGCTGATCGCGACGCTGATGGGGCTGGGCGTCGCCGAGGGCCTGTCCTACCTGATCACCGGCGGTCACGACATTCCGTCGGTGCCGAACGGGCTGATCAACACGATCGGCACCGGCGGCCTGGGCGGGGTGCAGTGGGTCATCATCATCTCGTTCCTCGCCACGCTGCTGTTCGGCCTGATCCTGGCGTTCACCCGGTTCGGCCGGTACACCTACGCGATCGGCTCCAACCCCGAGGCGGCGCTCCGGGCCGGCATCAACGTGGACTGGCACCTGATCAAGGTGTACGCGCTGAGCGGGCTGATGGCCGGCCTGGCCGGGATACTCAACCTCGCGTACTTCAGCACCACGACGATCTCCGGCCACCCGCTTGACAACCTGGTGGTCATCACCGCGGTCGTGATCGGCGGCGCCAGCCTGTTCGGCGGGCGCGGCTCGATGCTCGGCACGTTCATCGGCGTCTTCATCCCCGAACTGCTCGCGGCCGGGCTGATCATCGTGGGGGTCAACCAGTACTGGCAGTACATCCTGACCGGCCTCGTGCTCGGCGCCGCCGTCTACCTCGACCAGATCAGGCGCCGGCTGCGCGAGCGCGGCTAGGGACCTTTGCGATGGTGCGAATCCCTATCATTCAGGAGGATCGAATGTCATACCGAAAGTCCGTACGGGTGGCCGGCCTCGCGGTCGCGGCGGCCATCCCCCTCGCCCTCGCCGCCTGCTCGAGCGGATCGAGCACGCCCACCGCCACGACTGGTGCCAGCTCCACCAGCAGCCAGGCCGCGGGCAAGAACTACAACCTGGAACTCGTCGTCGGCACCAAGAGCGACGACTTCTACATCACGATGGAGTGCGGCGCCGAGGCGGAGGCCAAGGCGCTCGGCGTCAGCCTCACCGTCACCGGGCCGGCCGACTTCTCCGCCCCCGAGCAGGCGCCGATCCTGAACGCCGTGGCCGTCAGCAAGCCCGACGCCCTGATCGTGGCGCCCACCGACACCAAGGCGCTCAACCCGGAGCTGTCGCGGATCGCGGGCGAGGGCGTGAAGATCGTGTTCGTCGACACCACGACGACCGACCCGTCCATCGCGGTATCCCACATCACCAGCGACAACACCGGCGGCGGCAAGCTCGCCGCGGACAGCCTCGCGGCGCAGATCGGCGGCAAGGGCACCGTCGCGATCATCGACGTCAACCCCGGCATCAGCACCACGGACGCCCGGATCGCCGGCTTCACCGCGGAGATGAAGGCCAAGTACCCGAACATCACCGTGCTCGGGACCCAGTACGACGACGACAGCTCGGCGACCGCGGCCAGCCAGGTCGAGGCCGACATCACCGCGCACCCCAACCTGTCCGGCGTGTTCGCGACCAACGTGCTCAGCGCGCAGGGCGCGGCCACCGGGATCCAGCACGCGGGCGCGTCGGGCAAGGTCAAGGTGGCCACCTTCGACGCCGAGCCGCAGCAGATAACGGCGCTCAAGGCGAACACCATACAGCTGGCCATCGCGCAGAGCCCCTACCTCGAGGGCCAGGACGGCGTCGAGCAGGCGGTCGACGCGCTGTCCGGCAAGCCGGTCACCGCGAACATCGGGACGCCGCTGGTGGCCATCACCCGGTCCAACGTGAACTCCCCGTCGGTGCAGAAGAACATTTACGTCGCTAGCTGCTGACGTTCTTCTTTTTCATGGCCCTGTGGCCGCGGGCGGCTCTTGGCCGTCCGCGGCCACTGGCTTGTGTCTCGCTTGTGCCTCGCTTGTGTCTTGCCTGCGTCTCGCTGGAGGAAGGGGTCCCGTGGCCGCTCCGATCGTGCTCGGGCCGAATCAGCCGCCGCGCTTCTACCGGGGCGGCGCCGGCATCGCGCGGTTCCGCGGCACCCCGCAGCCGTCGCAGTACGTCCCCGAGGACTGGGTCGCGTCGACCACCACGATCTTCGGCGAGGCCGCGCTCGGGCTGACGCGGCTGGCCGGCGGGGCGACGCTGCGGTCGGCCATCGCCGCCGCGCCCGGCGACTTCCTCGGGCCCGATCACGTGGCCCGCCACGGCGCAGAACCGGCGCTGCTCGTCAAGCTGCTCGACACGGCCGAGCGGCTGGTGGTGCACTTCCATCCCGGCCGCGAGTTCGCCGGCCGGCACCTCGGGTCGCGCTACGGCAAGACCGAGGCATGGATCGTCCTCGACGCGTCGCCGTCGAGCCGTGTCTACCTCGGATTCAAGGAGGACGCCGACCCGGCGGACGTCCGGCGCCTGGTGGCCGGCCAGGACGTCGCCGCCCTCCTGGGCGCGCTGAACGAGGTGCCGGTCGCCGCCGGTGACACCTGGCTCGTGCCGGCCGGGATGCCGCACGCCATCGGCCCGGGGGTCACGGTGGTCGAACTGCAAGAGCCGACGGACCTCTCTGTCCTGCTCGAATGGACCGGGTTTCCCGTCGACGGGCCGCGGGACGGGCACCTGGGCCTCGGCTTCGATGTCGCCCTGAGCGCGCTCGACCTGAGCGGATGGGATTCGCGGCGGCTAGACGTGGCGTCGCGCGGGTTCCGTATCGGTGCGGGCAAGCGGCCGGGGGTGACGCCGCTGCTGCCCGCGGGTGCCGACCCGTTCTTCCGCGCCGAACGCGTTGACGTCACCGCGCCGGTGCGGTTCGAGCCGGGCTACGCGATCCTGGTCGTCGTCTCCGGAGCGGGGCGGATCACCTATCCGGGCGGGAGCCTCCCGGTGGGGCGCGGCGCCACGGTCCTGGTTCCCTACGGGGCCGGGGTGACCACCCTCGAGGGCGCACTCCTGGCGGTGCGCTGCCGGCCGCCCCGTTTATTGGCTTCCGTCCGGGTTTAGGCCCTCGCCTGCGGGACGTGTCGGCGCGACTATGGGGAAAGCAGTTCGGAAGGCAGCGCAGTTCTGAAGGTAGTGCAGTTCGGAAGGTAGTGCAGTTCGGAAGGTGGATGTGCCGTGACCGATTCGCAGACCTGGAGCACCGACCTCAACCTGTCGGACAACGCCTTCTGGGCGCAGCCTCCCGCGCAACGTTATGCCGCCTACCGGACGCTGCGGGCGCTTGCGTCGCCGCCGTTCTTCGACGCGGGCGAGTCGCCGTTCGGCACCGAGGAACGCGGGTACTACGCCCTGCTCGGTCACGCCGACGTGGCCGAGGCGAGCAGGAACCCGCAGCTGTTCTCTTCCGCCGCCGGGGCCACGAGCATTTATGACCTGCCGACGGAGTTCAACGAGTACTTCGGCTCGATGATCAGCATGGACGACCCGCGGCACGCCCGGCTCCGCCGGATCGTCTCCCGCGCGTTCACCCCGAAGATGATCAGGAAGTTCGAGGAGGACGTGCGGCAGACCGCCGGCGTCATCGTCGACGAACTGCTCGCGACCGGCCCGTGCGACTTCGTGCAGCACGTGTCCGCCCGGCTCCCGCTGAAGATCATCTGCCAGATGATGGGCATCGGCGACGAGCACTACGAGATGGTGCTGCGCAACACCAACATCATCTTGTCCGGCGCCGATCCCGAGTTCATCAGCGAGGACATGAACGAGGCGCTCACGCAGATCCTCACCTCGGGCGGCGACCTGGCCGCCCTGGTCACCGGCCTGGCCGAGCAGCGCCAGGCCGCGCCGACGGACGATCTCGTGTCGGCGCTGGCGACGGCGAACGTCGACGGCGAGCAGCTCACGCCGGCGGAACTCGCCTCCTTCTTCATCCTGCTCGTCGTGGCGGGCAACGAGACCACGCGGAACGCGATCGCGCACGCGCTGCTGCTCCTCACCGAGCATCCCGCGCAGCGCGGGCTCTTGCTCGCGGACTTCGACGGCCGGATCGGCCCCGCCGTTGAGGAGATCGTCCGCTACGTCTCCCCCGTCATCTGGATGCGCCGCACGCTGACCCAGGACACCGTGATGAACGGGCATGCCTTCCGCGAGAACGACAAGGTGCTGCTTTTTTACCAGGCGGCCAACCGCGACGAGGCGGTCTTCGGCCCGACCGCCGAGGAGTTCGACATCACCCGCTCCCCCAACCCGCACGTGGGGTTCGGCTCTTCCGGTCCGCACTTCTGCCTCGGGGCGCACCTGGCCCGGCGGGAGATCTCCGCGGTCCTGCGCGAGCTGCTGACCCGCGTGCCGGACATCAGGGCGGCCGGGGAGCCCGACTACCTGTTGTCTAGCTTCATCAACGGCATCAAGCACCTGCCGTGTGAGTTCGGGTAGCGATTAAATCGTCTTGGCATCGGCGGTTGAGTGCCGGGCGTGAGGTACCTGGGGGCGGAATTCCGTGGCTGGCAGGCGCGCGGTAACGATCGGCGTAGAGCAGTTCGCCGCGCCGCTTGAGCGGCTGTCCTTCGCGCCCACCCTGACGGCCGAGCTCGGTGAGGCCCTGCGCGCGCTCGGCTACGAGACCACCGTGCACGCGGCGCCCGAACTCCCGTCGGCCTCGCTGGGCGCGGCGATACGCGAGAACCTGGGCACGGCGGATGCCGCCGGGGTGCTCATCGTCCACGTGCTGACGCACGGCAGCGCCGCCGACGGCAACGCCTCCGTCTACCTGCTCGGCAGCGACGGGCGCGCGCATCCCGACACCGACGTCGCGCACTGGCTGACCACCGTGCACAACGTGGCCGACGGGCCGCTGACGCTGTTCCTGCTCGACTTCTGCCAGTCCGGCGTGCTCGCCCGGCTGCCCTGGCAGGCCGCGGCCAACCGGCGGCCGCGCGGCTGGGTCATCGCCGCGAGCCGCGGCGACAGCCCCGCCTACGACGGGCGGTTCACCCGGGCGGTGATCAACGTGCTGCGCCAGCTGGCGGCGGGCGACCTGGACATCGACTCCGTGCTCAGGCACGTGCCGCTGCCCACCGTCGCCCAGGCCATCCACCGGGAGGTCAACCGGCTCGGGGCGGCCGACGACAGCTACCCGCAGCAGGTGACGGCCAGCCTGGTCGACATCAGCGCCGGCCTGCCCGACCTGCCTTTCTTTCCGAACCCCGCGTACCGTGACGACCCGCGGGTGCGGCTGCGCGCCCAGGTCGACGCGGGCCTGCTGCCGTTCCTCGACGACCTCGACGAGGGCCTTGACGCGCGGCACTTCGTGGAGCGCGCCGCCGGCGCCGGCCCGCTGCCCGCCGATATCCAGTCGCTGACCGGCTGTTTCACCGGGCGCGCGGCCGAGCTTCGCCGGCTGTCGCCGTGGCTGAGCGGCGAGGGCGACGCGCCGCTGCACGTCGTCACCGGCAGCCCCGGCGTCGGCAAGTCCGCGCTGCTCGGGGTGCTCGTCTGCGCCGCCCATCCGCTGCTGCGGGAGGAGACGCGGCCGCTGTGGGACCGTATCGCGCAGTTCCCGCTGCGCCTGCCGCACCTGGCGGCGGTGCACGCCCGCGGGCGCGGGGTCGCTGAGGTCACCGCCTCGCTCGCGCGGCAGCTCGGCGTGCGGGAGACCGTGACCCCGGCCGCTCTGGTCGCGGCGGTCGGCGGGCTTCCGGTCCGCCCGGTGATCGTCGTGGACGCCCTCGATGAGGCCGACGACGGCGTCGCGCTGATGCGCGACCTGCTGCTGCCGCTCGTGGCCGCCGCCCGGGTGCTCGTCGGGACGCGCCGCTACGAGGAGTACACCCCGCTCCTTGACGCGGCCGGCGCCCGTGACGGGCTGGTCGACCTGGACGACGTCCCCCAGCGGACGCTCGAGGATGACCTGCTGCAGTACGTGACCGATCTGCTGCGCGCCGATCCCGCCTACCGCAGCCGGGGCATGGGCGGCGTGGTGGGGGCGTTCGCCGCCGAGGTCGCCCGGGTGCTGAGCGAGCAGGCCAGCGAGCACAGGGAGTGGGGGGAGTTCCTGGTCGCGGGGCTCTACACCCGGCACCTGCTGACCACGAGCCCCGAGACGCTCACCGATGCGGCCGAGGCGCAGCGGCTCGGCGCCGAGGTGCCGCTGACGCTGCCGGCGGTGCTCGAGCTTGACCTGTCGGCGCACGCCGCCGGGCCGCTGCTGCGGCAGGTCGTGACCGTTCTCGCGCGCGCCCGCGGCCAGGGCATGCCGCTCGCCGTTATCGCCCGCCTCGTAGCGCCTCCTGGCGGCGTTTCGGCAGTCGAGGAAGTCCGGGCCGCGCTGCACGCCGCCCGCTTTTACATCAGGCAGCACACCGACATCGACGGCGCCGCGCTGTACCGCCTGTTCCATCAGGGACTGGCCGACTACCTGCGCCAGGAGCCGGCGCCCGACCTGCTCACCCGGCTGCTCGCGGACCTCGGGCCGCACGGCTCTCGCAACTGGCAGGCGGCCGAGCCTTACCTGCTGCGCCACGCGCTCGACCACGCGCTCGAGGCCGGTGACGCCGACGCGGTGCTGAACGACCCGGGATTCCTGCTCCAGCCCGACCCGGCGCTGCTGCTCAGCGTGCTGAGCGGAAAGCTCGGTCACGTCTACCGCGCGTCGGTTGGCGGGACGAACGCGCCGCGACCGGACCGCAGCCTGCTCGCGCTCAACGCGGTCCGGGGCGGCATGCCCGGCCTCGCGCGGGCGGCGGCCATGCTTCCCGGCGCGCCGCCGCTCCCCTGGCGGCCCGTGTGGAGCATGGGCAAGCCCGGGCCGCAGGCGGTTCCCGACTCGCCTGCCGCGGCCGGCACCGCCCCTTCCGGCGCCTCTGCCGCCTCTCCCGCTCCCGGTGCCGAGGATGCCACGCAGGCGGCCGACGAGGCCGTGCTGCGGCACGATGGCGGGGTGTCGGCCCTGGCGGTCGGCCGCCATCTCGGTAGCGACGTCATCGTCACCGCCGACTGGCCCGGTTCGCTTCGGGTATGGAACCTGCAGACCCGGGAGCAGGTCGGCAGCGCCATGCCCCTTCTGGTTGGTGGGTACATGCCCCTGGGGCATGTCAACGCCGATTTTCATGCGACAGCGCTGGCGGTCCGCAAGTTCGGCGTCGAGCTGGTCGCTGCCATCGGCAGCTCAGCCGGACACGTGCGGACCTGCGACCTCGGCGAGATGCCGCGTCGGCTCAGCTCGTACGTGGGCATTCACGACGGCGGGGTGTCAGCGCTGGCGCTCGGTCAGCTGCCCGGCAAGCGCGTCGTCGTCACCGGCGGTCACGACGGGGCGCTGCGAGTCTGGAATGTGGACAACCTGCGGCAGGTGGGCAAGACACTGACTGGCCACGATGGCCCCGTGTCGGCGCTGCTATTTACCCGGTTGGACGGTAAGCCGTACGTGATCACGGGCGGCGCCGACGGGACCATCCGGCTCTGGAACCTGACGGCCCGGCGACCCGCCGGCGTCGTCCTTGGCCGCCACGATGGCCCGGTACTCAAACTCGCTGCGGAACACGTCGGAACGGCTGTCAGTGCCGGGCTGGACGGAACGTTGCGCGTCTGGCACCTGGACTCCCGGCGGCAGGCCGGTTCCATCACGACGAGTCGCCTTAAAGGCGCTTCGGCACTGGCGCTCGGCACGCTCAACGATGCTCTGTTCATGGTCACCGGCGGCCAGGACGGGACGGTCCGCTCCTGGCTCCAAGCCGGACGAACGGCCATCGAGACCCTCGTGGGCAGCCACGCCGAGGCGATCACCGCCGTCGCGCTCGGGGAGGTCGACGGCAAGCGGGTGGCGATAACCGGGAGCGAAGACGGTGTGGTCCACGTCTGGACGTTGTCCGCGGACCAGCCATCCGAGCCGCTGCCGCCGCCAAGCCCGGCTAGGCCGCGCTCGCGCCCCGGGTACCGCCTGGCCTATCGCGACGGCGCGTGGTCGCCCGGCTACGTGCCCGGCCGCGCCGGGACCGGTGGTCTCCGTGAACCCGCGGCGCGCCTGTCCGCCGCCCAGCGGGAAGCCCTCGACCGGCTGACCGCCGACGCGGCGGCGGTCAAGACCTTCGCCGTGACAACGGCGGCCGCCGGAAGCATTGGCCTGCTCGGCACCGATGACGGCGAGGTGGCCGTCGTGGAGACCGCGACCGGCAAGCCGGTCGCCCGGGTGGCGGCCGGGGATCTCCCCGCGGTCACGAGCATTACCTGTGCCGAGCTGGCGGGGCACACCGTCGCGACCCTGGCCAGGGGCGACGGCCTCAGGCATGTCCTTGACCTGTCCACCTGGACGATCGTCACCGCGGGCGCCATCGACGACCAGGCACTCAACGCCCCGCCCCCCGCGACCGCCGCCCTCATCGTGGGCCGGGGATCCCTGCTGAAGGTGACCGGACACGAGGACGGCAGCGTCCGCGTGGAGGCACACGATGCCACCCGCCGCCTCCCCGGGCGGCACGCCGGCGCGGTAACGGCCGTCGCGTGCGCGTACCTGAACGGCCGGCCGGCCGCCTTCACCGGCGGCCGGGACGGGATCGTCATGGCCTGGGACCTGCTCGACCGGCGGCGGCTCGACGTCATCTCCGGTTTCGGCCCGGTGTTCGGGCTGTGGGCGGGCAACGACGGCGACCTTCTCGTCGGGGCGGGCGGGGAGGTGGCCGCGTTCCGGCATTCTTCCGCTGGCTCTCCTGGCGGCGCCGAGAGCGCGGGCTAGCCGCCGCGTTGCTTGCCCGCAGCCGCCCCAGTGACGTACAATTTCTTGTACGTCACAAGTGAAATGCAAGGAGGGCCGCCGGTGAAGACCCTGACCTACTCGGAATCTCGCGCGCACTACGCCGAGACCCTCGACGCCGTCATTGATGACCGCGAGGAAGTCGTCGTCACCCGCGCCGGGCATGAGCCGGTGGTGATCGTCGCCCTGTCAGAGTACGAGTCCCTCAAGGAATCCGCCTACCTGCTGCGCAGCCCCGAGAACGCACGCCGCCTGCTGGCGTCCATCGACCGACTTGAGCACGGCGGCGGCACGGAGCGGGACCTGCTGGAGTGAAGCTCGTCTGGGACGAGTCCACCTGGGCGGACTACCTCTGGTGGCAGGCTCAGGACCGTAAGATCCTCAAGCGCATCAACACGCTGATCACCGATGTCCAGCGCAACGGCAACGAGGGCATCGGCAAGCCAGAGCCGCTTAAGCACGGCTTTCAGGGCTACTGGTCACGCCGCATTACCGATGAGCACCGTCTCGTCTACAAGATCGTCGAAGACGAGATTCGGGTAGCAGCTTGCCGCTATCACTACGAGCGCTGACCCCTGCCCGATAAGCGGCCTGGGAGTCGTCCGGGCGCATGCGCATCACCGGCCGTCGCGTGCGCGTACTCGAACGCGCCGCATGTTGCTGCTGGGCAACATGCTGGAGCAACGCGGCAATGTTGCTTCACGGCAACATTGGACTCTGAATGCTAAAATGTTGCTGTGAGCCAACATGAATCCGTCAGGCCCTGGTTCTGGCTTCGCGGCGAAGGCGGCACCGCCAGGGCCCTGGCCGGCGCCCGTCACGCGGCCGGCCTGACACAGGCGGAGATCGCCAGAAGGCTCGGCATCGACCGCACGACGGTGATTGACATCGAAGCCGGTCGCAATGCGGCGGTGAACCGCTTTGTCGGGCTCTTCAACCGGATGGGCTACGACCTGATCGCGGTTCCGCGCGGGGCGCGCGTCACGGTAGAAACGGGCGAGGAAAGCGGGGACGTGTCATGAGTGACGCGTCCGGAATCCTCAGCGTGTGGCTTGGCGACCGGGTCGTCGCCGACCTAACGGTGAGCCGTCGCCAGGTAGCCCAGCTCCGCTACCGCGATGACTACGTTGCCGAACGCGGCGAGGGAGCACTCGGGCTTTCCGTCGCGTTGCCGGTCACCAGTCAACGGGTGAGCGGAGATGTTGTCGAGTTCTGGATAGAGAGCCTTCTTCCCGAAGGCGAGACGCGAACAACCTTGGAGCAGTACTTCCGAATCCGTCGTGGCGACGGGTTCGCATTGCTTGCCGCGCTCGGGCGCGACTGCGCCGGAGCGGTCGCGGTACTGCCTGCCGGAGAGAACCTTGCGACGGGCAGCGATGCGCTTCGCCCGCTTACGCCCGCTGAGGTCGATCGAGCCGTGGCATCGCTGCGGCAGCACCCTCTGGGGGTGGACGAGGAAGTCCGCGTGTCGCTCGGCGGCCTGCAGTCGAAGTTGCTCCTCGTGCAAGTCGACGGGGGTTGGGCCCGCCCGGTGGGCGGCACCCCGAGCACGCACATCCTCAAGCCAGACCCGCCGGAATTTCCGGGTCTGGTAGCCAGCGAGGCGTTCGCACAGCGAGTCGCGAGCCTCGCCGGTCTTGACGCCGCTGAAGTTCGCCTGGAAGTCTTCGGGGGCCGCCTGGTCCTCGTGGTCACTCGATTTGACCGCGAAGTCAAGGGCGGACGCCTCTTTCGCCGTCACCAGGAAGACGGCTGCCAGGCCCTTGGAACCAGCCCGGCGGGTCCCGCGAAATACCAGTCCCTGGACGGCACCGTGTCATATCGGCGGCTTGCCAGCGTGCTCACCGACCACGCAAGCGATCACATTGCCCAGTTGCGCCGCCTGGGCGCGATGGTCACCTTCACCGTCGCCATCGGCAACACCGACGCGCACCTGCGGAACCATTCGTTCCTGCATGGCACCGGCACGCTCAGCCTGGCCCCGGTCTACGATGCGGCCCCTACCGCGCAGTTCGCAGGCACGCGAGACCTGGCCCTGTGGGTAGGAGGTCAGGCTATGCTCGCGGCGGTCGGCCGCGACCACATCGTCCGTGAACTAGCCAGCTGGGGACTGGACGGCGACGAAGCGGCCGACCTTGTGGATTCCACTTTCGCGCGCATCGCGGCTGTCATCGGCGAGGCCGCACGGGCTACCCCAGAGGTGCCCCCTTCCGTTGTCGAGGCCTGCACGGCCCAGGTGGAACGGTTGCTCGGCCGACGCTGACCTCGTTCTCCGTTAGCGCCTGCGACCCGCTGCAGGCGAACGCGTGTCACGTGCCACAGGCTTGCCGAGAAACATACATAGGAGGTATGATACGTGTCATGTATGTTTGCTAGAATGACGACATGGTGGAGTTCGTAAACCGGCGAAGCGAGTTGGCCGCCCTCTTCGAGTGGTGGGAGCGCGATACACGTCCAGCGCTGGTCTGGGGAAGGCGGCGGGTCGGCAAATCGGCGCTGATCGAGCGATTCGGCGAACTCACTGGCGCGCGAGTGCTGTCACATACTGGCGCCGGACGCCCGGGGGCCGGGGAACTGAAGATGCTGTCCCGACGGGCCGCCGCCATCACCCGCACAGGCATGCGTGCGCCGGATACGGTTCCGTACCGCGACTGGGACGAGGCGCTCGAGCACGTCGCGAGCCAAGCCGAGGATGAGCCGCTCCTCCTTGTCCTCGACGAGTTCCCCGAACTCGTCTCAACCGCGCCGGGCTTGCCGGGAATCCTTCGGGCATTCCTGGACAGGCTCCCGTCGGCATCGAAGCTCAAGATCATTATTTGTGGATCCGCGGTCCGCTCCATGGAAGCACTCAGGGAGTACCGCGCCCCTCTGTACGGACGGTTTGATCTCACGCTGCACGTGCATCCATTCCGGCCCCACGAGGCCGCCGAGATGCTCCCGCATCTCGACCCCGCCGACCGCGCTGTGGTCTACGGAATCGTAGGCGGCATTCCGCTCTACTTGTCCTGGTGGAATCAGGACCAATCGATCCGCCAGAACCTGCTGCGCCTCGCCTGCCAACCAGGCAGCCGGCTGCAGTCAGAGGGACGGCTAATCCTGGCGACCGAGGCGGGTCATGGCGACCTCCCCGGCGCCGCTCTCAACGCGATCGCGACGGGCGCCACCAGGTTCAGCGAAGTCTCCGACGCGCTCGGCGCCAACCCGACGCGGACGCTTGAGCAGCTCACCGAGCTGCGACTCATGGAGCGGATCACCCCCGTTACCGAGGATGAGCGCCGAACCAAGAACCGGATTTACCGGATCGCGGACGACTTCCTCGCCTTCTACCTCGGGCCGCTGTCACGGCACCAACCTGAAATCGAGCGCGGCCTTGGCGACACCATCGTCGACGCACTTCTCGACCACCTAGACGACTACATGGGGCGAGCTTACGAGGACGCGTTTCGCCAGCATCTGCGGCGTCTGGCGCGCGAGGGCGCCCTTGGCCCGAAGATCGTCGCTATCGGCCCGTGGTGGACGCGTGACGGCAACAACGAGATCGATGCCGTCGTCATGGCCGAGCACGATAAGAAGCGGGTCCCGGTGCTGGTCGGAGAGTGCAAGTGGGGAAAGCGCGTGGACGCCCCCCGTATCAAGGCCACCCTCGCCCGCAAGGCCGCGAGCCTGCCCATGGAGAGCGGGGACCTGCGGTTCTGCATCTGCGCGCGCGACGAGATCGTCAACGCGGACGGAGACACCCTCACGGCGACAGCCGCCGACATCTTCGGATGAGCTTGCCAATCCTGTTGGCCTGCCAGACAGCCCGGGGCCCCGCGCGCCCATACGGGGGCTGGGCGCGCGGGGCCCTAGCTTGGCGGTCCCGGCTATGAGCGGCCCGGGATCAGTTCGCCGTCGACCGTGTCCATGTAGTCCATGACCGCTTGGAATATGCCTGGTGCGTACCAGGCCAGCCAGGTCATCGCTTCGGCCAGTTCGGTCCGGGAGCGGCCGAGGATGCGGTCTGTGCCCGGGACCTCGTCGATGGGGTGCGCGGCGGGGGTGGTGTGGGTCATGCTTGCGTTCATGGCTGTCCTCCATGGGTGTGGATGGATGGTCCAGGGCCGGGGGGATGGTGGTGCATCGCCCCGGCCCGCCCAGTTCCACTGGCGGAAGTGGGCTGACAAGTTCAAAGTACCCGTACAAGTGTGCGAACTAAACGTTGACACGCCGTAGGGCATTAATAAGTTACGTTCGAAAGCGAGCTGCCTTCGCCGAGAGGAGGCACACTCCGCCAGCCGGGCCAGCATCCCTGAAATCAGCGCGTCCCGCGCGGCGTTGTCCGGACATGCCGGTCACCGACTTTCTTCGCAGGCGGATCGGGGACGCCGTCATCGAACGGGTCGCCGGGCCGCAGCGGCGGACATCGGGCGAGCGTCCCCGCATAGCGGAGGCCGAGCCCTGGTTCGCCGCGGACCGTCCCATCCGCCAGGTGCACAGCGACTGTGCGATGTTCGTGGGCGGCATGGCGGCGTTGCTGTTGCAGTCGCTGCATCCGCTGGCCATGACCGCGGTCGCCGACCACTCGGGCTACCGGACCGATCCGTGGGGACGGCTGCAGCGGACGAGTCATTTCATCGCGGCCACGACATTCGGCCGCAGGGAAGACGCCATGGCCGCGATAGCGAACGTCCGCGCCGTGCACGAGCACGTCACGGGAACCGCGCAAGGCGGACGGCCGTACGCGGCGTCCGACCCGCACCTGCTGACCTGGGTGCACGTCGCGGAGGTACACGCCTTCCTGCGCGCCTACGCGGTCTATGGCGAGCGTCCGCTTGACCAGGCGGCCCGCGACGGTTACGTGGCGGACATGGCCCTGATCGGCACCGAACTTGGCGTGCCCGACCCGCCCAGGACCGAGGCCGAGCTCCTGGCCGTGATCGACCGCTACCGCCCGGAACTGGCCGGAACGCCGCAGGCACGGGAGGCGGCCCGGTTCCTGCTGCGGGAACCGCCGCTCCCCCTGGTCCTGCGCCCCATCTACGCGGGTCTAGCGGCGGGGGCGGTCGCCCTGCTGCCCCGCTGGGCCAGGCGCGAGCTCAGGATCCCGTCCCCGCCGCTGGCCGACGCCACCCTGGCCCGCCCGGCAGGCCACCTGGTGGTGACCGCCATCCGCTGGGGCGTCTCGGCACCGGACGCCTGATGCCGTCCTCAGCGGTCGAACTCGTAGCGGAAGACGTAGGCGCTTGAGTCGGCGGTCATCTCGCTGACCTCGACGGGCGTCCCGTCGGCGTCGAGGGCGACACGGCAGATGTCTACCACCGGCGTCCCCGGAGCGATCGCCAGGCGTTCGACCTCCTCCGGCCCCGGCATCCGAGAGCGCAGGTCCTCACGGAACCTCGCGGGGGCGTGGCCAACATCGGCGAGACGGGCGTAAATGCCGCCTGGCCCCGGATCGGTTTGAGCGATCGGGGTGCCGGAGGCAATCTGGGCGGGCAACCAGGAACGCGACAGCAAGACGGGCTTGCCGTCGAGGACATACCGGCGGCTCCGAAGCACCGATGCGCCGCCGTCGGG
>Ga0335075_10001178_pt1 | contig 43553 bp, 37 predicted proteins | sample Lox_Sample_24_FD_206723 | JGI IMG/M metagenome (GOLD analysis project Ga0335075, IMG submission 206723) | Soil microbial communities from Loxahatchee National Wildlife Refuge, Florida, United States - Lox_Sample_2.4 | ecosystem: Environmental > Terrestrial > Soil > Wetlands | place: USA...
CGGAACGGTTATGATTCATCTTTGGCTGGCATTAGCATTGGCAATGCAGAGTCCATCGGCGGAAGTAGTCCAGCACATACAAGCCGGAATAGCGGCGGACAAAGCCGGGCAACACAGTGTCGCAATTGCAGAGTTTCAAAAGGGAATTGCGTTGGCACCCGATGTTGCCGCTTCTTATGTGGATCTTGGCACTGTCTACATGGAAGAAAATCGCTATGCCTCTGCCATTCCGCCGCTGAAAAAAGCAATTCAGTTGCAGCCGGATATCCCCGGTGCTCAGGCGATGCTCGGCTATGCGTTGTTATTTCAGGGATACGCTTCGCGAGCTATCCCGCACTTTCAAGCCGGCAATGTGAAGGAAGGCTTGGGAATCGCGCAGCTTGAAACTGGCGACCTCATCGGCGCCATTGAGAATCTGCACGCCGCTCTCCAGCAACATCCGAATAATCCAGATATCCTTTTCTATCTCTCGCGAGCTGCCGGACTGCTATCGAAGCAGACCGGCGATACGTTGCTTTCCACTCTGCCCAACTCGGCGCGGGCCCACCAGGCCTTGGCGGAAAATTACTGGGCGCTGCAGCGAGCCCCGGATGCCGAAAAAGAGTATCAGACGGCGCTGCAGATTCAACCCAACCTGCCGGGCGCCCATCTCGCACTTGGGCAACTGTATGCGAGCACGCAACAGTGGCAGCAGGCAGAACAGGAGTTCCAGGCTGCAGCCACGCTTACGCCGGGCAGTGCCGAAGCTGCCTACCGTTATGGCCAGGCTTTGCTGGAAAATGGAAAGATACATGCGGCTGCAGCAGAGCTGAAGCGTGCGAATGAACTGCAACCGGATATGCCGGAGACCCTGTATGCATTGGGTCATGCGGAATCGCTGGATGGGGATTTTGCCGCCGCCGAGAAATACTGGAAACAGCAGCTTGACGTGGAAAAAGACTCGGATCTCGCTGCGCAAGCGCATTTTGGTCTGGCCAATATTTATCGCAAACAAAACAAGCCCGAAGAGGCAGCCCGTGAGATGCAGGCCTTTCAGAAGCTGAAAAATCAAGCGCAATAGAAACACGCGTCTCCACTCACTCGGCAAGCCACTCTTAGCCGAGGGGAACTCCTCGCAGCGGAAGCTAAAATTTAGTGAATGGATTGTTGGCTGACGCTGCCCACTTCTTCCACATGGCAGGATCGGCAAGCATTTTCATATAAACGCCACCCACCACTGAGCGCGCTTGAAAGCCGACTTGCTTTCCGGTGATCGTGTCATACCAATCTGTCATTGGAACGCGATCCGGCGTTTCGTTCAGAAATTTATAAATAGGATGAATGAACAGTTGGAAATCCGCTGGCTTGGTGGCAAGCGTTGCCGTCCAAGTCTCCCAATCCAGCTTGGTATAGGTCGCACGATTATCCAGCGGCAGACCGTATCGGTTCAGATGTGTTCTGTAAAATACAATGTCCTTGCTAGCGACCTCTGGTGGAAACAGGTTCAGACCTAATACCCGATCCCACACCAGGTTGTATTTCTGGCTCCATGTTCCCGGTTTGTTGAAAGCAAGAAGAGAATGATCTCCGGCATCGGCCATTTTTACCCATTGCTTTGCCATGCTTGCCGCTGCAGTCCGATATTGCACTGCAGTTTGTGTGTCCCCTAGATTCTGAGCCATTTGCGCATACGCGCCCAGGGCCTCAATCGCTTTGATAGATAGGTTCGCGTTGTGAGCCAGGTGTCCCGCGAAATCATCCGTACAGAGCTGGTTTTCTGGATCGAGTCCATGGGCCATCAGGTACCGCGCCCATTTCGTCAACAGCGGCCAATAGCGTCGCGCAAACTCCACATTGCCTTCGGCATGTTCGGTTGCTGCGACCAGCAGAATCATATTTCCTGACTCCTCTACCGGCATCTGATCGGCTTCGCTCACTTCACCGCCGCCGTACTGCTGGCCGTTCGCCAGCGGATATACGCCCAGGTCATGCGGCGCAAAAGGAAATTTCCACCTCGGCATCTCCGCATATCGCAACACCGGCTCCAGTTGTGCCTCAACCAGCTTGGGATTCAACAGCAGAAACATCGGCGCGCTGGGATAGATGACATCGACGGTGGAGATGGAACCATTGCTGAAGTCTTCCTTGGGCATGAAAAACGGCGTCCCATCGTCGTTCTCCGCCAATTTTTGCGCGGCGATGGCCTGGCGGAACGCCAGCGTTGCGATGGCCGCATACTCCGGGCCACCCGTCTGGACCAGGTCCGTTTCCAGCGCCGCATCATACTTCTGCGCGCGTGTCTCAAGCGCCGGATACTGCTGTTCTGCAGCCTGCAGCATCCCGGAAAATGTCGGGAATTCGGTCCGCCAATAAGGAAGCAACTTCCGTTCCATGTACTCGACGGAATACACATCGTTGTACGCCAGCAGAATATGGCGCGTGACCGGCGCGGACCCGACGCTGCCCAGCGGGAGAACGACATTTAACGCGGGTGCCGGCGGATAATGGCTCTGCGGAGTTCGTACTCCTTCAATATCGTCGGATGCGGGCAGATTTCCGGTCAGCAGAAAATCATCGCGATAGCTTTCATTGCCCGCGGTCAATTCGGCGTTTTCATTCTGCGGAACAGCGATGTAGAACCATCCCCAGTCGATGCGGACGTTGTCACCGAAACGCTGCAGCACAGGCTGCGCCTGCGTCCCAATTCGCAGCAGGTTGAGCCCGCTGATTTTTCCGCGCGACCAGAGAACCTTTTCGCCTGGATCATTTGTCGCCAGTGTTCCCGCAGCGTCGAAATAGATCGAGACACTGTGCTGGCGCCCATCGCGCGATGTCGCAGTCCAGGTCAGGTACGTTACCGGACGCGCCATCAGTTTCATGTCTTCCGGAAACACTGGAGAGAAGAACTCGATACGCAGTTCGATCGCCGGACTCGTCATCACCACAATCGTGCGTGTTGGTGTAATCGTCTGGCTTACTTCATTCAGCGCTGGAATGATCTGGCCTTGCCTGTCTGCGGTGCCAAGAAAGCGGTAATATTGGCCATCGACTCGAACAATTCCATTCATCTCCTGATCCGCGCCCGTCCAATGTTTCGTTGGAACGTCGGTCAACTTGTCTGCCATCGACCAGATGTTGAAATATGGATCGTGTGTCACCAGCGGAGTGGCTGGGGGCCGCAAAGGCGCCGGAGAAGACTTTGCCTGGGCAACCGCAGGCATCGAGAGTACGGCGGTAGCGGCGAAAACGAGGAACAATGACCGGAGAGTATTGTGGTTCCGCACCAACTCCATCCCTTCTATCAACATGTATAGCTTGAATCTTATTCAAGCCGGGGGCTGGAAGGAAAATTGGTGGTCGGTACGAACGGCTAACTAACCCCCCCGCTGTGCTACACTCGCGATCCAGCGGGTGCGACGCATGGCAGGTGAAACCATTAAGCGCCTATGTTCTGAAAATTAGAATTGGTGGAGGCGGCGGGAGTCGAACTAAGGGTAAGTATTGATAATAGGCAACTTACTGATTCCAGGTTTGCCATGAAGGCAGCGAATGCCATGTTTTCCGGGTCTACTGTACAAACGTTGTACAAAAATCTCAACGAATTTCCAGAATGACTTTTTCGTCTCGCTGGCCAGAAAGAGAGGCGTGGGAGTACCGTAGTGGATCACGCCTGCACCATCATCTTATCAAGAGAAATCTGGCAGACAAACTACAATCCCCGCATGGCGAAATTATGGAATTATGTCCTGTCGCACTGGGGCATATCGCTTTGCAGTTGGCTATTTGGCAACGTTACAGGCGGCGTCTTCATTTGGGTTTACCCGAACCGAAATGCGTGGAAGCAAGAACGGCGGGAGAAGAAAGAACAGAAGATCGACTCTCGCATCTTGATAGCGATGGCAGATCCAGCCCTATGGAAAGGACCAAGGCCAATGACCGGTGCGGGGATTCGGCCTGTCAAATCAGATGAAATGGCAGAATTTCTTGAATTGACTCAGGAGCAGGTCGCCGACAGTTTTGAACGGCTTGAAGAGCATGGAAGAGTGACACGCGGCAAAGGCAGTATGGACGATCCATCTCCGTGGTGGTACATCATACCCCGCTGATCTTAGCCAGCGCCGCATTAAAGCAGACTCCGCTCTGTTGTCACGCGAGCCCCTGCAAGCGGCGATGCACACGCTGCGCGATACGCTCTGGAATCCGCATACTCGTGTATCTGCGCTTGTGAAGGGTCTCCTGATGGACGATCTTGATGACGCCTGGCTCTTTACGGAAGAGACGGCGTATCGTGTTCTCGCTGAATCCCCACTGCCTCGATAGCTCTGCTACGGAACAATGCTTTTCAAATGCGATGCTTCCTTGTCGTTCGGCTTCGGGTTTTATCTCTGCGCCATTACTTCGTGATAGCGCTGCGCTCGTCGGAAGCACAATTTCAGCCTGGCCTGTGCTCCCCAATGGTTCGAGAACGAATGGCCTGCTCACTACTGATTTGCCCCGCAGATGAGAAGATTTCTCAAACTGGTCTTGCTCACATAGCTGGCTGGATGATTTGCTTAGCATTGGCGACTCCCTCTCGGATCGATCCTCCAACAGCGTCGCACCGCGCAGCTTTGGAGATACCGTCTTGCTCATCACCATTGACGGACTTGAACAGAATTGTCCAATCACGCTTCCGCGCATGGTTATTCCAGTTCGTAATAACCATCAATTCGTGCTTCCAGCTTTTGCGACGCTTCAGAGCTTGACAGCATCAAAAATGCGACATGGCGGCCTCGAACGGGAGGCCCATAAATGGGAAGCAGGTCTTTCCCATGCCTCAATGCCCGCATTCCCCCAACCGATTGCGGGCCTTCTGAACCCAAATTGAGCGGCACATGGGGGGCGGCATGGTACGAATCGAGCTGAAACATCTGGAAGCGGCAATCACGGTAGCGGAGGAATTGAGCTTTTCTCGCGCGGCCAAACGATTACGCCTTAGCCAACCCGCGGTTACCAAATACATCGCTGAGCTGGAGGAAAGCCTGGGCGGTCTGCTTTTCATCCGAAACCATCATGTCGTATCGCTCACAGAGGCAGGCAGGCTCTACGTGGAAGAAGCCCGCATTGTCATGCTCCATTTTGAAAGAGCGGTGCAGGTGGCTCGTGCTGCTGGACGGGGGAAAGAGATGACCCTGAATATCGGACGTTCACCTTATGCGGACCCATTCTTTACTTCGACGCTGATTACGACCAGATTGCCACTGTTCCCCAGACTGAGGTTGAATCTGTCCAGCGGCTTTTCGTGCGATTTGGTTCATGATGTTCTCACCGGCGAGCTTGATATGGCATTCGTCATCGAACCGCCACTCTCAGATCTTCTCACCAGCCTGAAAATCGACGAGTCCCCTCTCTATGTCGTCATGTCACGAGAGGATGAATTGGCGGCCCATCCTTCTGTCTGTTTCCAACAGCTTGCTCAAAAGCATTGGATACTCTTTCAGCGCCAAAGCCATCCGCCTCTTTACGATCTGATTCAGAGGCGAGCGCAGGAGTCGAGAGTCATACCTTCCGCACTCCAGCACTTCATGATCCCCGAAGAAGCTATTCCTCTTATGGGCGCTCCTAGCGGCATAGTGATTGCGGGAAAATCCGGTGCCTTGAGAATAGCGCGCGATGGCCTTACGATGAGGCCGCTGGAGGAAGTTGGCCTGATGATGAGTACGCTCCTCATCTCACGAGTTGACAATGACTCAAAGGTGCTCAGTGAGTTGGTCCGGAGTTTCATGCGGCGGATGAATCAGTTGGCGGTTGATGACCAGATGTGTTTGCCTCTCCCTGCTTAAGTGACATTCATGAGGAAGCTCTTACGGATTTGTTTGCACGATTGCGACATTGATCGGCCCCGACATCTCGCACTTCGGACAGGTGATTACACCTGTCGTTATCACCCTTGGATCGATGTCATCTATGGGAACGACGTGACCGCACTTGCGACACTGGTGGGCGTGCTCCCAGAGGATGTTCACGGCGATCCCCGACGTGTTTGTGGCAGTTCTTGTCACCTGTCTGTACGCTTTATACGAATCACTCGATCCCCTGTGTTTCCTATTCGGTACGAAGGGCTTGCATAGGGTCAATCGTGGCCGCTCGTATTGCGGGCGGAGTGGTAGCAATCAAGCTAACGCCGCCAAGAATTAGACCGGTCGCGGCGAGGATCATTGGCGTTGTAAGGTTCGCCCCTGTCCAATGCAGAACTACCCTGTTTAGGGCCATGCACGCTCCGCCTCCAATGCACAGCCCCGCTCCAACAGGAATTCCCGACGAAAGAATTACATTCCGCAGGATGTGCCCGCGTGCTGCTCCCAACGCTATGCGTATCCCGAACTCTTTTGAACGCTGAGAAACGGTATACGACACCACACTGTACAGACCGATCATGGACAGCAGTAGAGCCAGGCCAGAAAGAATCGAGAATAGAGACGCAATGAATCGTTCCTGTGCCCAGCCCGCCGCAATGAGCCTGTCTTCCGCTGTTCCTACAGGATTCAGCGCTTGCTCATTGTTGATGGATTGGACCTGCTCCCGAATTTGATGGATCATCGCCATTGGGGCGCTTTCGGTCTTGACAACCAGTTGCAACCAGTCAACCGCAAGCAGCGTATAGGGCGCGTAAACGGCAGGCAGTGTTTTCTCTCGCAATCCGGCATTGGGAACGTTACCGACAATGCCGATGATTTCAACCGTTCCCCGGTTGCCAGGCGCATCAAAAACCCAGGTATTCTTCGCAGTCAGGTTAGGAATTGTGATTACCTGGCCGATAGCGTTGCCGTTCGGCCAGAAACGGCGCGCCATAGCCTCGTTTATCAAGGCCACATGCGCTGCGTGCATTTCCTCGGAATCCGACCAAAGCCTGCCCTGAAGCAAGGGAATCCCAAGTGTCGAAAAGAAATGGCGGCTGACTTCCTCCAGTGTCGTAATCTGTCCTGCGGGATTCGATTGACCCAAAACAGAGAAGTCGCTGAAGTAATGAGACACAGGAGGAAGTTGCTGGTCTGCTAGGGCAACAGACCGAACTCCGGGAAGGTCAGAAATCTTCCGGCATAACTGGCTGTAATAGTTTATCCGCTGTGACCAGCTCTGATAGCTCCCTTCAGCCAGAGAGAGACCCGCCACAAGGATGTGTCTTGGGTTGTAACCCAGTTTGGTTTGGTGGAGCTTCACCAGCGTTCTCGCCGCAGCCAGCGCTGCTGCCAATAACAAAACAGAAAATGCAACCTGAGCGACGACAAATATTTGGTGCGTGCGCTTGTTATGTGCATTGCCAATCGCACCACGAGTTGAACCAGCAAGAGCCTGACCAGTCACCGGTCGGGAAAAATCCCACGCTGGACGAAGTCCGCAGCAAATACCAGTGGCCAAAGCAACGACTATGCTGAACAGCAAAACCGGAAGACTCACAGCGACACCAGCATCGATCGGAAGCATTCCTTGAGGCACCCACTTCATCAGCAGGGTTGTTCCCATGAACGCAACGGGAATACCCAGAAGACCTCCCGTCACAGCTATTACCAGCGATTCGGTAAGTAACTGGCGGATGAGACGGACACGCCGCGCCCCCAATGCGCTGCGAATGGCGAATTCATTCTCCCGGAGAACGCCGCGAGCAAGTTGCAAGATGCCAACATTGATGCAGCCAATCGCCAGCAGAGCGGCAAATGCGCCAAAGAGAATGAACAATATCCCCTTGATTGAGCCGATGGCGGCCTCTTTCAACCCTACGACTCGAACGGTAGAATCTGGCGGAAATCGATCCGGCGTTTCCTTCACAAATTGCTTGTAGAGCGCCTCAAGCTCCGCATTTGCGGCGGCCACACTCACCCCTGACTTCAATCGTGCCGTGACGGGATACATCAGGGTCTGGTTGTCCGATAGCTTCAGAGGGAGATAGACATCGCTTTCTGAAAATCCGCTCGGACCATTCCATGCAAAACGCTTAGGCATGACGCCGATGATCGTGTAGTTCTGATGATCGAGTTGCAGGATTTTGCTGATGACATCCCGTCGCCCAGCGTAATGATTTTTCCAGAAGCGGAAGCCGAGGACTGCAAGATGATTTGGTTCCTGTCCGAGGCGGGCATCCGCTTCCGTGAATTGCCTTCCGAGAAGCGGCGGAATGCCAAAAAAACTGAATGCATTTCCAGACAACTGATCCGCCTGAACCAATTGCGGCAGATTCTCGTTCGTGATGCTCATCCCCCAGTCGTCTTCGACAATGGCCCCGTCCAGCGCCTTCACATGCCTGAGTTGTCCAAATTGTTCGCCAGAGAGGAGTGCGTAGCCACGGTCACCAGAGTGGTCAAAGATATCGATGTGAAACATCCGGTTGCCCCCAACGTAAGGAAGGGGACGCAATACCACGCAATACACAACGCTGAAGATGGCCGTTGTGGCTCCAATGCCAAGTGCGAGAGACAAGACAGAAGCCAAGGCTGGGCCGGGTGATTTCCCTAGCTGTCGCAGAGCGAACTTGATGTCAGCCCAAATGGACTCGATGGTCGGCCACTGCCAGACTTCACGGCTGCGTTCCTCGATCCGAGCAACATTGCCGAACTCTCGGCGTGCAGTTAGCTCCGCTTGCTCCCGCGTCATGCCATGATCCATCAGGTCAGCGACCTTCTCGTCAAGGTGCTCACGAATCGACGCGGAAAGCTCGTCATAACGGTGGCGACGGGACAAGAGTAGTTTGAGCCAGTGCATTCAGAACTCCTATTCAGACCGCAGCGCCCGCATCGGGTCAACCGAAGCCGCACGGCGAGCGGGGATATAGCTCGCAATTAACGCTGCAAATACAACCATGATTGCTACTGCGGCGAGAATTGAAACGTCCCAGGATTGAACATCGAAAAGCAGGCTACGCAGAAGCATCCCAGCCCCAATTGAGCCCGCAATGCCGATTGCGCTGCCAATCAGTGCCAGCCAGCCAGCTTCCTTCAGAACAAGCTGGTATACCGAACTGCGTTGCGCCCCCAGAGCCATCCGAACTCCAATTTCCCGAGTTCTTTGACTCACCGAGTAGGAGATGACCCCGTACAATCCCACCAGACTCAGCGCCAATGCGAGGACAGCAAAGCCTCCGGCCAGCCATGCTGAAGCGCGGTGCAAATAAGCGGAGGAGGAGTCTTCGATGATATGTGGCATTGTCGTGGCATCGGAGACTGCAATGTTCGGATCGATCTTGTGAACGGCCGTTATCATGGATGGCAGGACAGATGCGGCGTCTTGCGAGGACCGGACTACAACGGCAAAGCCTCCATTCGGACTCTGCTGGAACGGCCTGTACATGAAGGGTGCGTCTTTTTCATCCAAAGCTCCTTCCTTGATATCTGAGATCACACCAACGACCTGCATCGGATGCTGTGGATCAGTTCGGAACACAATCTGCTTGCCGATTGGGTTCTCGCCGGTGAAATAGCGTTGCGCCAAACTCTGATTGATGATGACCACGCGAGGCGATGTGGCGTTGTCGCTCTCCTCGAAATAGCGACCCCTCAGCAACTGGGCCTTCAACACCGAGAAGTATCCGGAGCTTACTTGCCGGTCTCCCACCTCGTTATGATCTCCGAGGCTTTGCTGGCCGACGATTTCTATATCCGTGCTGCTTGTCCAACCCACTGGCAAGCCGTCCGCTGTGCCTACAGCAGTGACTCCGGGAAGGTTCTGGAGATGGCGCATGACTTCTTTATGCAGCTCAATCTGTCGCGGGCTGGTTGAATATCCGGAAGCGGGCGCGATGATCTGGAGGGTCGCCAAATGATCGGGGACAAATCCAATATCCACATGCAGCAGCTTGTAGAAGCTCTTGCCAAGTAGTCCTGCACCTGCAAGCAGGACCATGGTTGTTGCCAATTCCAACACAACGAGCCTGGCACCAATACGTCGCCATGCGGTTCCAGCAGCCCTACGATCGCCCTCGGTTAAACCGGCGTGCAAGTCTGTGAATGACAATCGAAGTGCAGGAGTGAATGCGAATAGAACACACGCAATCACAATGAGTGCGATTGCGAATGCCCCCACATGCCAGTTCCAGCCAATTCCTCGCAGATACGGCATAGAATTGAGCATGTCCGTTGGGATCAGCTTGAGTAATAGCCGCTGAGTTAGTGTCGAGGCGAGCAGCCCCAGAATGCTGCTTACTACAACCATGACAAATCCCTCAGCAACAAATTGCTGTATCAGTCTCGCGCGAGCTGCGCCAAGCGCGCCCCGTACTGCGAACTCACGTTTCCGCCCTTCAGAGCGGACCAGCAATAGGCTTGCTACGTTGATATATGCGATCAACAGTAGCAACCCGGCCCCTCCAAGTAAGGCGAGCAAAATCGGTTGAATGTCGCCCAGAATCACTTTGCTGAGTGGAACGATGTTCGCACCTTCAGCTCTGTCTGCGTCCGGATATTGCTTTGCGTCCTGCTCCGCGATCTCCTGCGCGTTTGCCAGCGCTTGTTGTATGCTGACACCGTTTTTGAGCCGCCCAATGACATTCATCACCAGGCACTGACGATGAAGCTCGCATCCGTCAGAAGCGTAGGCATGGAGCGTTGTCCAGAACTCCGTCGCTCCAGTCGGAGCGAATTGGAAGCTACGTGGCAACACGCCAATGATCGTGTAAAGAGCGCCGTTCAGAGTAACACCTTTGCCCAGCACGTCTTGTCGCCCATTGAAATACTTTTGCCATGCCGCATAGCTCAATATGACTGTGGCTGGGGCCGCGGCCAAACCATCGGTAGAACGGCCTGCGTCGAAATCGCGTCCAAGCGCAGGAGAAATTCCAAGTGTGCGGAAGAAGTCGTCGGTTACAGCGATCCCATTGACTTGTTCGGCCCCGGAGGCACCCTTGAGAACGAAGTTTCTCCGAACGTCATAGGCGGCAACAAATGTGAATGCCTTGTTCAATCGCTCTAAATCACGGTAGTTGTCGTAGGAAAACATGGAGCGCGACCCGCTCTGGGGTCTCGTCTCGAAGATCTGGACCAGCGCTGATGGATGACGATACGGCAGCGGTCGGATTAAGGCCGAATCTACGAAGCCAAAGATCGCAACAGTCGCGGCCATGCCCAGTGCAAGGGTAAGGATCGCTGTGATCGCAAAGGCCGGCGTCTTCCATAATTGTCGAAGTGCGAATCTGATGTCGGCCCAAATGGACTCGACGGTCGGCCACTGCCAGACTTCGCGGCTGCGTTCTTCGATCCGTGCCATATTGCCAAAGTCAATGCGAGCGTTTCGTTCCGCCTGCTCCCGCGTCATGCCGCGATCCATTAAGTCCGCGACCTTTTCGTCGATGTGCTCGCGGATCGATTCAGAAAGCTCGTCGTAGCGGCGGTGACGAGAGAATAGCTGTTGGAGCCAGCCCATGAAGCCTCCTACTGTCCTGCCAATGCGAGTACGCGGTTGAATCCGGCAAACATCTTCTCGACCTTCGCAAGTTCTTGCTCCAGATGTTTCTTGCCTGCTTCTGTCACCTTGTAGATCCGAACGGGCCGGTTCCTGGCCGACAGGCCCATCTCTGTTTCCAGCCAACCGTTCTTCAACATGCGCTGCAGGGCGGGATAGAGGGAACCCTCCTCGATCAGGAGGTAATCTTCGGAAACATCCTTGAGGCGCTGAGCGAGCGCATAGCCGTGCATGGGCCTCCAGCTCAAAGTTTTGAGAACCATGAGTTCAAGGGCACCCGGGAAGAGGTCGCGGTATTGGGATTTCTTCTTCATAGAGAAGCACAATAGTAGTTCTGGACAGGTATGTCAAGAATCCCTGCTCGTTCTTTTATTGCGCTCCAATAGGTCAATGCCCTATTGTGCTGCAATAGGAGCGATTCGATGGGTGAGAAGCCGGAAGTCTGGCTGGGTACGATGGCGCTGATGGCGCTGAAGACACTGGATCTGATGGGTCCACAACATGGCTATGGCCTGGCGCGGCGCATCGAGCAGATCAGCGGCGACGCATTCTCACTAAACTACGGGACCATCTACCCGGTGTTGCTCAAGCTGGAGCAGGAAGGCTCCATCGAGTCCGAATGGGGATTCTCGGAGAACAACCGTAAAGCGAAGTTCTACAAACTCACGCCCGCTGGACAAAAGCAACTCCAAAAAGAAGCACAGAGCTGGGAACAGGCGACTCGGATTCTTGCCCGATTTCTGTCGCCTGCAAAGGACCCGGCATGAAGCGGCTGCGGGCCTGGAGCCGCCGTCTGCGCGGTGTCTTCTGGCCCGGAGACCGTGAGCACGAGATCGCGGAAGAGCTTCAAAGCCACCTGGAACTGCATATCGACGACAACCTGCGCCGTGGTATGCAACCCGAAGAAGCGCGGCGACGAGCGCTGGTCAGTCTCGGCATGGAACGGACGAAGCAGGCATACCGCGAACGCAGCACGATCCCAGCGATAGAGAACTTCCTCCGCGATGCGCATTTTGGTCTGCGAAGTCTCTCGAAAAGTCCAGGGTATGCGCTGATCGTCATCCTATCGCTTGCGCTCGGCATCGGGGCGACCACCGCGGTATTTAGTGTGATCTATGGCGTGTTGCTGAACCCCTATCCCTACCCTGCGGCGGACCGCATGGTCCACTTGCTGGTACAGGATGCTGCGGGCCATCTGGTCTGGCCGCTCTATTCGGGATCACAGTTTCAGGACGTGCGGCAGGCATCCTGCATTGAAGGTGCGGTCGGCTATCGCAACCGGCAATGGGACATCACCGGGAACGATCTGCCGGAGGCCCTTGTCTCGACCGACCTGACGCAGAATGGATTTGAGTATTTCGGTGTCCACGCGCTGTTGGGGCGAGGCTTGCAGCTATCCGACGTTTCACCCGGACAGGTGGCAAAGCCGGTCACAGTCCTGGCCTACAAGTTCTGGCTCCGCTACTACGATGGCAATCCTCGTATTGTGGGAAAAACCATTCAACTCAACCATGTGAACTACACCATTGTCGGCGTGGCTCCTCCGCGATTCACCTGGGGCAACGGCGATCTCTTCCTCCCAGCCGTCATTTCCGATGATCCCGCTCTCAAGCTCGAAATCAACCTTCGCCTGAAGCCGGGCGTCAGTCTCCAGTCAGCCCAGGCCGAGTTGGGTAGTCTTCTACAGCAATTTGCGAAGCAAAACCCGCAACAGTTCCCGCGCAATTTCCGGCCTCATCTAACACCGCTCAATGAAGTCTTTGAGCATCAGGTCGGGCCGATTCTGTATCTGCTGCTCGGTGCGGTGGGACTGTTGCTGCTGATCGGGTGCAGCAATGTTTCCATCCTGAGCATGGCTCGCGGCACAGCCCGCAAGCATGAGCTGGCCGTGAAATCGGCGCTTGGTGCGAGCCGCTTTCGGCTGCTCTGTTCACTGCTCACGGAATCGCTGCTGCTTTCGCTCGTCGGCGCGGGCGCCGGGATTCTGCTAGCCTTTCAACTCGTCGAGTTCATCCGAGACCGGCTGCCGCAATCCTCCTTCCCTGGCGAAGCGGTCATCCGCATCAACCTGCCGGTGCTGGCATTCTGCGTGGTACTCTCGCTGATTTGCGGGATTCTCTCAGGGCTGTCCGGCGCACTGGAGTTTTCACTTCCTCAGATCGACCAGGTTCTGAGAGCAAGCAGCAGCAAGGTGGCTGGGCATGTGCATGGAAAGCTGCTGCATCGCTTTCTTATCGCCGGTCAGGTTGCGCTCACGGTCGTCCTGCTCTCCGGCGCAGGTGCTGCGATGCAGGCTTTTCTGTGCATCGCCCATCGGCCTCTTGGCTACGATCCGCACCACGTCATGGAGATTGGCCTTCCCATTGACGAACACGCTTATCCAACATGGAAAGCCCGGCGACAGTATCTCAGTACCCTCAGAGACGCCGTTGCATCGACACCGGGCGTCACCGGAGCCGCCGTCTCGCTCTATGCCACGCCGCCTGACAGTGGCTGGGACACATCGTTTGTGCTTCGCGGCCATTCCGAGGAGGAATCACGCCGAATTTCGGCGCATTTTGTCAGTTCGGATTATTTCCGTGTGCTGCGAATCCCGCTGTTGAGTGGCAGGCTCTGGGATTCCGCCGAGAGCGCACGCGGCGATCAGGTCGGCCTCATCAACGAAGCCATGCGGCGTGAGTTCTTCCGTGACCAGAATCCCATCGGCCAGTTTATTCGCCTGCCGAAGATCGGCTATCTGCAATACAGCCTTCCCGCGCCGAAAGAAGGCGACTGGATTGAGATCATCGGGGTTGTCGCTGACGCGGTGAACAACGGGTTGGACCGGCCCGTGAAACCTGCGATTTATACGCCCTTTTCGACGTTGTTGGCACGCGGCACGCAAATCCTGGTACGCACGCATGGGCCTCCGCTGGCGCTGTTGCCCGCGATCCGGCGCAGCGTGCAGAAACTCAATACTGGTCAGACAACAGAGCCGGAGCCGCGCGACCTGGAAGAGTGGATGCGGCATCAACCCGATTGGGCGCGCGCGATCCTGATTGGAACGTTGTTCTCCGGATTCTCCCTGCTCGCTCTGGCCCTTGCCGCGGTTGGATTGTTCAGCGTCGTTGCCTATTCGGTCGCGCAGCGGACCAGCGAATTCGGGGTGCGGATCGCCCTGGGCGCACAGCACTCGGACGTTCTCAAGGCAGTGCTCGGCTCTGTCGCCGCAACGATTGGCGTGGGGCTTGTCAGCGGCTGGGCGATGGCATTTGCTTTGCGTCGGTTGGCCGGCGCTTTGATCGTGATGAAGGGATCAGATGCTTTCGTCCTGGCTGGAGCGGCGCTTCTGCTGGTCGCCGTTGCTGCGATTGCCTGTCTGATTCCGGCCTACCGAGCGACAACCGTCGATCCCGTGAAGGCGCTTCGCTACGGCTGACGCCCTGAGTCCCGTCGCATCCGTATGGAACCGACGCTGTTGGAGACACTGCCACCGATGACTGATACGAACCGAATAAATACGCAAAAGCCCGCCGGTCGCCAACTCTGGACAGTTTGCGGTGTCGTCTGCCTCTTGCTCGTCCTCTTCCTGCAACTGGCTTTCTCCGTGAGGCAGGATTCCATCAGTTGGGATGAGGGCGATCACCTCTTCACCGGATACATGATGTGGAGGCACGACGATTTCGGATTGAACCCGGAGCACCCGCCTCTGGTTAAGCTCGTGGCCGCACTCCCGCTACTTTCCATGCAGCTTAGAGTCCCTGAACTTCAGCATCGCCAGTTCAAGCTCGAAGCATTTCTGGATGGCAGAAACTTTACAGCGTGGAATTACAGCAAGGGCATTCTCTTTCGGGCGCGCATGGCGGTGTCCGTTTTCACCTTGCTGCTTGCGTTGCTGATCTTCTTCGCGGCCCGTGAGATGTTTGGAGCGGCTGCTGGTTTCATCGCTCTCACTCTCTTTGTCTTCGATCCAAATTTCCTGGCTCACGGCGCGCTGGTCACGACAGATGTAGGAGTGTCGTGCTTTATCTTTGGATCAATTTACGGCTTCTACCGTTACGTCAAAGCTCCCTCTGTTAAACGGCTTCTGATTGCCGGCGGAATGACCGGCCTGGCGTTCGCCTCCAAGCACACCGGCATCCTGCTTCTGCCGATGCTCCTGGCTCTGGCGATTTGCGAGAGCCTGCGGCGTGATGCTGGCGGCAGAAGGGCCAGGAATTTCGCTCGATTGACAGGGGCTTTCATCGCCACCGCTCTGATTGGCTTCGTTGTACTGTGGGCCTTCTACGGTTTTCGCTACAGTGCGCGGCCCCTCAGCCTGTCTCTGAATCCACCCTTGACCACATATCTCCAACAGATTTCCAGGCCCTTCGATGCGCGCGTTATCGGCGCGATTGCGCACCTGCATCTTCTACCCGAATCCTATCTTTTCGGGCTGACCGATATTCTGTTCATCAATGAAATCTACACAGCATACTTTTTCGGAACAATCTACCCGCACGGCACCTGGCTTTACTTCCCCGGTGTGCTTCTCATCAAGTCTACGTTGCCGTTTCTCATCCTGGTTCTCACAGCGATCATCCTGATCGCAACCCGCCGATTGCGGTGCTGGAGAGAGATTTTATTTCTCACTGTTCCGCCTGCGATCTACCTTGCCGTCTCTATGAGTTCGCACATTAACATCGGTGTGCGCCACATCCTGCCAATGTACCCGTTTCTATACGTTCTGGCAGCAGGCGCCGCCGCGACCCTCATTCGCACGAACAAGCGCTGGTCCTATGCCATCGCCATACTCCTGCTCTGGCAGGCATTCGAGGCAGTTCACATTTTCCCCGCGTATATGGCCTACGCGAACGAGGCATGGGGCGGCCCGGCCAACACGCACAAATACCTCAGCGATTCCAACGTCGATTGGGGCCAGCAGCTCATCGCTGTAAAGCGCTATCTTGACAAGCACAGGATCACGAAGTGCTGGTTTGTCTATTTCCCGGAAGGTGCGGTAGACCCGAGTCCGTATGGAATACCATGCAACTTCCTGCCCACGACCGACACCCTCTGGTGGCTGAACGTACCGTTGCATGCGCCGCCTTCCATCGACGGAACGGTCCTCATCAGTGATGGTGATCTGGAGGGTTTTGAGTTCGGACCTGGGCCATTGAACCCGTATGAGCAGTTCAAACGCCTGAAGCCGGTGGCCGTGATCCAGCATGGTGTTTACGTCTATCAGGGCCATTTTGATATTCCGCTGGCAGCGGCATACAGCGATGACCAGGTGGCGCAGAATCTGCTCGATGCAAAGAATGCGGCGGCTCTTCCGAAGGCGCAGGAGGCATTCGCTCTGGCTCCGAATGCTGTCCTGCCAAATGCTGTGCTTGGAGATGTGCTGACCGCTCTGGGGCATCCCGGCGAAGCACGGCCCCATTACGAAAAAGCCCTGCATCTCGCAAGGACCGTTCAGCCGGTCTTTCAGGAGGGCTGGGTTCCAGCGATGAAAGCAAAACTGGCCACCAAATAGCCGCATGTGGATTGTATTGAGTCAGATTTCCGCAGAATGGTCCGGCAATCGTTATTTCGGAGGAACAAGAAGCCACTTTTCCATCATGTAGTTGTGTAGGAGAACGCCCCGCAAACAGAATTCTTGCCGTCTTATTTCGGTAAAGCCCTTTGCCAGAAATAACCGGCGCGCAACTTCACTAGCCTCGACAAAGAGCTTCGTCATTTGGTGCTCGCGGGCATTCTCTTCCAATTGATCGTAGAGTGCGCTTCCCACCCCGGTTCCCGACACCTCGGATCGACAATATAGATGATCGATATGACCGTTTCTCTCTAGTTCTCCGTATGCAACGGGTACATCACTGTCATCGACGACGACTAGAACGAGACGACCATCTCTAGCGCGTGCCTCGAAAGCCGCAGGGTCCGGAGTCATTGGTGCCCACGCCTCGACTTGTTCTTCGCTATAAGCATGCAAGCCCACTACTCTAACGGCGTTGAAAAACACCGCGCATAAGAAAGGAGCGTCCTTTGATTCATAAGGCCGAATGCGTCGATGCACCATAACAAAGAGGATATGATATTGCTCTTTCGCTCGTGTGGATCGTCCGGCACTACCGCTGGCAGCGACAGGTTCTTATTAAAAGACGTTGATGATTGCGTAGCGGCTCTCTTCGTGGTCTTTGCTGCTGGTTTAACGAAGTAATGCTTCGATATTCTGCTCGAAGGCATCTTTATTGACAACTCCGGCGTGGGAATATGCAATCCTGCCATGACGATCAATCAGGAGGGTGAACGGCATTTCCTGGACGTGAAAACGCTGTCCGATGGCATCTGTACCAACCGCTACCGGATAGGTCATGTGCGATGCCGCCATGAAGGGCCTGATGACGGATGGACTCTCTCCGTACATGTCGATGCCGATGAGTTGTAGACCATCTCGATGGTACTTCTGATCGAACTGTACATACCACGGGATCTCCAGCTTGCATCCACCACAATGCACAGCCCAGAAGTCCAGCAGCACGACCTTACCTTTGAATCGCGTGAGATCGATCAGTTTCCCATTGATCCCCTCGATCTCAAGCAGCGGGGTTGTCTTCCGCGACTTTTCAGGAATAAGCGAATTGCTGGCTGCATCTGTTGACGTGGCTGTGGATGCCGCCTGCACCGTTCCAGAAGGTGGGAGAACATGCATCGGAAAGGCAGCAGCAAGGACGCACCCGACTAAAACGCATATTCCCACTCTAATCCGGCTTTGTCTACAATTCATGCCGAATCGCATTGTGACCCTCCTAAATTCTGGAGCGTAATCGATCATACCCGCTAGTTCGGTGTTCTGACGAATCTCTTCCGTATCCCAATTTCTCCCGATTTGCTTCTTCGATTAAGGTTCTATCCGTCGGGTGGGCGAGGCAGGTCCAGCGCCGGAGGCGCCGGCACGACTGGAGGGCGGGAAGACGGGCGTAAAAAGGAGCCTGCCGGCGGCAGGCTCCCAGATACCGATGCTCTGAGTCTATGCAGCTTTGGCCTTCCTAACGGGCTTGGCTTTCGCTGCGGTTTTCTTTCCTGCTTGCGCCTTTTCTTTCGCTGCAAACTCCTCTTTCACTTTCGCGGCGATGGCGCTGGTGTCCACCTTGTACACGGCGGCGGCTTCCTGCAATGCCTTACCACTGTTCTGCGTCTGTGCGCTTTGGAGAATCACCATCTCGACCAACAGACGGCCAAGTTCGCCTTCCTCGGCCTTGCGAATGTGGGCGCTCAACAGCTTTGCAGCCGAGTCACCGTCCTTCACTTTTTTGAGGCCACGATTGCGGGCAGCGATTTCCAATTTGCGTTCGTCCAGCATCGCGGCCAGCCGTTCCACCACAAACAACAGGTCGCGTTTCATCAACCTCACAGGAACTGCGGCGATGATGGCCGAAAGAACACGCAGGCCGGTAGTGTTGGCGATGGCTTCTTCGCGGCGGCGCTTTTCCTGCTCCGCCTTGAATGAAGCATCGGCCTTTGTCTGCGGCTTCTTCGGATGATGGATCGGGCAGTTGGGATCGGCGCAGACTTTATGGATTGTGCCTTTGCCGGTGCCTTCCGCGATGATCGCATCCGTTGTGTGCTTGCAAGTCTTGTACTCCGGCGCGTCCTGCTGGTACTTGTTCTGCGGCTTCTCCTGCCGAATTTCGACATACTGATTGCGCGGAACAATCGGACTACCTTCGGCGGGTTTGCCGTAGGCGGTGGTGATCTGTACCAGCTTCGGTTTTGTGGCGACGGTCTGTTTTACGTGCGCGTCCAGCTTGGCCGCGTAGCAGGCAGGGTCCGAACACGCATCCCCATTCCCGGCGAGGTCTGAGAAAAGCAGCTTGTTATGCCCGGTGCGCTTGGAGCAGTCAAGGCAACTGCCCGCTGTGGGAAGTAACTGCGCGTCGCGTTTGCTGAACGGCGCATCTTTCAGAGTGAGCATGACGTTTTGCTCAATCCAGCTTTGAAGCTGCCTGACGGGAAGCAAGATGCGCCGCGCCTTGCTGCCGCTGCCCCAATCCTCGCGGAAGCAATGGGGCAGTGCTTCTTCCTGCTGCGCGGGCTGGAGTTTCGCCAATAACAGCGCATGGCCTACGCCAATCTCATCTTTCGAGAAAGCATCGACCACTGCGGGCGCAAGCTCGGTCAAGCGAATCCGGGAGAGCACATACCCCGGATGCTTGCCACACTTGGCCGCAATCTGCTCCACGCTGTATTTGGGTTCGTCCAAGTTGAGCAAGGCGCGGAAGCCCTGCGCCTCTTCCAGCGGATGCACGTCTTTCCGTTGCAGGTTTTCGACGATGGACATTTCGACTGCCTGAGCATCGGTGAGTTGTACGATACGAACGGGCACAGTCTCAATTTCCGCCATCTGCGCGGCGCGGTAACGCCGCGCTCCGGCGACGATTTCAAAGCTGCGCTCGTTCAGAGGACGCACCAGCAAGGGAGAGAGAACGCCCTGAGCGCGAATAGACGCGGCAAGCTCTTTCAAAGCCGCATCGTCAAAGGTGCGGCGCGGGTTAGCGGTGGATTCGGTGAGCACGGCGAGAGGCAGGTTGCGGTACTCGGTGGCTGCGATGACTTGATTCGACATGACAATTTCTCCTGATGGTGGATGAAGCGTGAAGATCATGCGGACAGGCACACACTTCACCTGCCCGCGCGGACGGGCGATGGTGAAGGAAGCGGCGGCTAGGCCGCTTCCGTGGTGACTGTCACTGCGCGGGAGCGCCGCGCCCGCTTGGGTTCGGGCGCTGGCTCCTGCGCTGCTTCCTGCGAAACGGATTCTTCCGGCTGGATGGCGGCGAGAATCACAGAAGCGGTGCGCTGCACGATTTCAAGGCTTTCCGCCAGCAATTCCGCGTTGCCGTGGTAAAGCTGGATGTAGTCGCTGGCCGCGTTGCCAACCTCAATACCTACAGCCTTGCCCACCACAAAGGCCACGGCCTCGGCTTCGGTTTCGCGGACGGTCTGCGTGGTGAGGATGCGGCGCTCGGCCTTATGCAGAATTTCGTGCGCCAGTTCGTGTACCAGCGTCGTAAATTCCTCGGCCTTCGACTGGCCGGGAAGCAAAACGATCTTGCCCCCGTAAGAGATACCCAATGCCGGGGCAATCTTTTCGTTGTACTCAAGCGTGATGTTCTGCTGCCGGATGAAATCAAAGAGACGGTCGCGGTGCTCGCCCACTTCTCCGGTGACGGTGTGATTCATCTCCGGCAGTTCCGCGCCTTCGGTCTGCGAAACATCGAAGACGTACACGGCGCGAAAGCCAATCAAAACCTGCTGCCGCTGCGTGGCTGCATCCTCGTCTGTCCCGTCATCTTTCCTGCGGCGAAAACCCATCATGGGTGCAAGAATCTGGATGCCTTTTTCGCCCTTGCGAACGTAGCGGCCTAATTCGTTCCATGTGCGGATGCCCGCTACACGGCAAGCCGTGGGCCGCTGCCTGGCAATCAAAAGGATGTTGCCGAAGGAATACGAATGGAATTGCGCCATTGCAGTGAGGTAGGCAGTGAGCATTTCGCTCTTGCCCTGCTGCAACTGCTCGATGAGGAAGTCCACGGCCTGCTTGATGGCCTGCTGCGTGGGGTTGTCTTTGGGGTTGGTGCGCTGCTGGTAAGGCGATTCGCTGCGCTCAAAAGGCTGCGCCGCATTTTTCCTTTGCGGCGTAGCAATGCTGCTGTTACTGCGAAGGGTGGCAGTGCTGGTGTTGACGCTAGACATGATCGGCTCCTTTGGGAGTGTGGATTTGCCCGTTTTCGGCCCTGGTGGGCCAAAAAAAGACATTCGTTTCATGTCGGGCGAATAGAGCGGAGGGAGGCGCTGTCAATCCCCGAAGCCCGCAAGGGGCGCGGAAGCGAGCACGGCGCGTTTATTCTGCGCCGCGCGGAGCTGCACAAGCGGGATTGACAGAAGGAGCCGAGCGGAGCTTAGAGTTCGCCTGGAAACGAATGTCGCAAGGCAAGACCAGCCGGAGGCTGCACCGCATGGCTTTTTAGGGTCGCGTTGCGGCAGGAACAGGCCGCAGAGGTGGGGAGCGGAGAACGCGCACGCGGTTGCAGCGAGGGCAGGAGACTTCCGTGCCCGCGCAATGAGGACTTACCAAATCTCGAAGTGCAACTTAACGCGGAACGGCTGGAGTGGAATAGTCTTTAAGCAGCCGCGGCCGTCCGCCGTCATCCCGCGTCATCTTAGCTTCCAGCGAAGTGGAAGTTTTCAGACAGGAAGAAAACACGGTGCCATCTGTAAATTCGATGCAGATTTCCGGGCCGTCGCCGCTATCTTCGTAAATCGTGAAGGTGCTGACGACCTTCCCAACGAATTCGTTGCAAACCATCATTCAGGGTTCCTCTCTACCGTCCCGTCATCGACGGGAAAGCCGATGGAAAATTCAAGTTGCTGTCTACGACTCGGAGTCGAATCACGAGAATACTCTAAGGGGCCTGACACGATATGCACAGGCGCGGCGGTCCATGCCTCTCCAATGGGACGGAACACTATCGTTGGAAGTTGACAACCATGATAGAGATGCCGGTGGAAGCACGAGGAATCGTTGTGAGAGACGAAGATCCATTGCACTATCCGCGCCGGCGGTGTCATGGAGGAAAGAGAGAGCACTGCTATCTCCTCGACGGATCAGGGAAGAAATGTTTGCGGTGCGCCCCCGCAAACTGCCCTAAAAACCCGTGATCGGGGAGTTGGAAAGCCGAACGAAGCACGGCTCCTGCGACCTTTAGCTTTAGGGGCCTGGACATACGTCGCAGGCTCCCCGACCGCAAAGGCGTAGGGAATCTTCAGCACGCCAAAGGCGTGCTTACAGCTTCGTTTGGGGTTTCCACACCCCAGGCGGCGCGTTCCCGCCCGGGTTCATCATTTCGGAACAGGGAGGAAAAAGCAAGGCAGGCGGTAATTCGTGAAGAATCACCCTTTTGGTACGGGCGGACAGCCCAAAAATCACTGGGCCTGGCCTTCCGGGTAGAATGAAAGAGACAGCGCTGGCCGGGAGCGACACGAGCGTGCTCCCGTGTTGGAGGGAAGTCGATGATCCAGATTCAGTTACGACCTGAAATCGAAGCTCAGCTTGCGGCAGAAGCGCGGGCGCGGGGAATGAGCCTGGAGACCTACGTGCGCGTGGTTGTGGAAGAGCGGCTTTCCGATCGGAAAGCCGCAAAAAAGCAGCCTCGCAGTGCGGTGGAAGCGATGCTGTCGTTCGCCGGTAAGCATGGACTCACCCTCGGCGGAGCAAGCCTGAAAGACATGGTGCATGAAGGGCACAAATACTGATGCCCTTTGTCCTGGATGCTTCGTTGGCTATGAGCTGGTGCTTTGCCGACGAATCCACTCCCTATAGCCGCAGTGTTCTCGCATCCTTGACGGACACCTGGGCGGAAGTGCCCGCGCTTTGGTTGACCGAGGTTGCGAATGTACTGGCCGTCAATGAACGAAAAGGGCGCATTAGCCCGGCGGTTTCCGATGAATTTCTGGACACTCTTGCCGCCCTCGATATTCGCGTGGAGCAACCCAATCCCCCGATAGATGGCAAATCACTGCTGCCTTTGGTAAGAAAATATCGTCTCACCGCCTATGATGCGGCCTATCTGGAACTGGCACAGCGAAAGAACCTGCCTGTTGCGACTCTCGATAGAGACCTCATTGCCGCCGCCGGTCAAGCAGGTATTGCGCTGATAGAGCAACCATAGTCACCGGCTAGATCGTGGGCGTCCGTGTTAGAGCGCCAGTCCAAGTCCGGCAGCGGGTGTCTTTTTCAATGTCGCAGCTTGCCCTTGCCCCATACCCGCAACCAGATTCTGGCCTTTGCTGAACTCAATCGCGGAGGCTTTGCTGACATCGCGGCTGAGGCTTTCGGCAAGCGAAGCCGCGTCATTGGTATAAATCTGCGCGTCCTGCGAGGCCCGCGAGACGGAGACGTAGGCAAAGCGGCTGTTTATCAACTCAGGATGAACCTCGGTATCCATGTTGACCAGGACACGCTCGGAAGTAAGCCCCTGCGAACTGTGCGAGGTCACGGCGTAGCCATGATCGAAGTGCCGCATCTCATCCGGGTTGAATGAGACGGTCTTTTCTTTACCGCCATCCATACGAACAGTCACTTTTCCATCCTCAATCCGCTGGATGGTGCCGAAGTCACGGTTGGCGACGCCAAGGTCCCGGTTGGGCGCGGTGAACTGGATGCGGTCGCCAACGGCAAACTCCCGCTCGATCTCGCGGTAAGCGGAGATCCCGCGCAAGCGTGACGGGTCATAGGTCACTTGCTCACCGTTTTCTTTCCGCACAGTGACGAGGTTTTCTTTCGGATCGGTCGCAATGACCTGGGCATAGCTGCCGCGCTCGATGCCAAGCTCTTTGCTGCCCCGGACGTAATGCAGCACGTCTCCGGCCTGATAACGGGCGGCCCATTCGCGGTCCGCGCCGGTCATGTCGTTGCGCGGCGTGAGCACGCGCATGGAATGATCTGTTTTATCCACGACGCCAAGCGCCTGCAACTCCAAGCGCACAGCCTGATTGATGGCGCGGCGGGAGGCATTGTCGGGCGAGACGATGAGGGTGTTTTCAGGACGAGCAGCATACTCTTTAGCGATGGCTGCGATACGCTCCTGCGGGTCTGCGATCTCGGTGACGCGGCCCTGCCGCTCAAGCATCTCGATACCGAGGACAGTTTCATTCCTCGATAAATGCTCGACCGCTTTCAGCAATTCGGGGGCTTTCTGGCGCACAATTTGGTCAAGCTGCGCGGTACGCATTCCAGCTTGCTGCAACTGCTCGAAGGGCTTTCCCGCATCGACGCCCTGATGCTGGCGAATGTCGCCAATGAGCAATATTTTGTCCTGCGGCCCGATCTTGTTGAGAAAATCGCGCATCTGCTGCGTCGAGGTCAGCGATGACTCATCGACCATGTAGAGATGCTTCTGCGAGGGATCGTCATTCCTGCGGCTGCGGGCAAGGAAACTCTGCAAGGTGTCGGCGGGAATGTCCGCATCGCGGAGCTGGCGGGCCGCGCGAGAAGTCGGGGCGAAACCCTCCACCGCATAGCCATTTTGCTCCGCGCCCTGGCGTATGGCTTCCAGCGTGCTCGTTTTCCCAGCCCCGGCTGTCCCTTGCAGTCCCTGTATGCGGTCGCGGGAAGTCAGAACATCCTCGATGACTCTCTTTTGGGCAGTATTCAAGTTGGGACGTGATTCTGTGAGCGGGACAGCGGATTCAACGGACATGATCTGCGGAGCCTGTCCCTGCCCGTCCCGCACTCTCTCGATGATCTCTTTTTCCGCTTGGATGGTCGCCGCCGTAGTGAACCTGCGCCCAGCCTCGTGACTATCACCGCCAACCAATCGAAACTCTCCGGATGCGATACGCGCCTCGAAGCTGGCGCGGACCTCCGGGTAGGTGGTTTCCCCCATGCCCCGCCGTAACGCATCGACATAGAGCGAGCGTTCGTCGATGACCGCCTCCCGCTCGAAACTCCGCTCACGGGCAAACGTGACCGCCTCATGCGCCTGCTGCTGCCGGTCATTTGCGGAGCGTTCGCGGGCCTGTTGTTTGCTCCGCTGCCGCGCCTCGGCAATCACTCTATCGGCCTGATTGCCGAACTCGGCGGCCACCTGACGGTGCGCGGCCAGGATTCCTTCAGGCGACAGGATTACTTTTTTGTCGCGGGTATTATGGGCTGCAATCTCCGCCGCCTCATGGCCTTTGAACCCGCTTCGGGCAAGCGCCTCTTCGATCTGCTGGTGCCGCAGGCTGGAGGCGTCAAGGTACTCCCGCGTATAGCCCTTGATCTCCGGCGCGCCACTCTTGCCCGCTTCGATCTCATAGCCGAGAGAGCGAAGCTGGTAAGTAAGGTGGGACTGGTAGATGGCGGTGGCGTAACTCTGCGAATCGAATAAACCATGTTCCTGAAGCGCCCGTATCTGTCCGTTCTCGCGCTCGGTCATGTTGAAGATGACGGCATGGGTGTGAAGCTGCGGGGCGGCGTAGCCATCGACCGGACGGGCCGTGTCGTGCTCAAATTTCGCCGCGATAAACCGGCCCGTGGTTTCTGCCGGGCGATTGCCGCCGATGCGGGCCTGCGTGTATTTTTCCAGCTCATTCAGGGCCGCGTTGACCGCTTCCCGATGCGCTTCGCGGATACGGTCGTCGCCGCCGACAAGCGCGGTGATGGAGATGGATTTCGGAGCCGAAAGCGTGGCGTCCCAACCGGCGCGATGCTCTACGGACGTGATGATTTTCCCGTCCGCAGCCTGATACTCGTAAGATTGCCGGTGGCGAACAAGCTGCTCGCCGGTTGTGGGATGCTGCCCTTCGGTGAGGCGTGTGAATTCCTCCGCATCCACGGCCCCGGAAAGGCCGAACTTTTCCGCCTGCCTGCCATGCCATTCGCCCGCGACGGTCTGACCACGGCTCCAGTAGCTTTGCTCCGGTGAGGTGAACTCGGTTGCGTGATACTGTTGCGCTTTTCCTGCATTCAGGGCTTTGGAAATTCTGAGCACGGCACTCCTCAACCATGCCGGATCAGGTCTTGCTCGGCGGCAAGGACGGGTTCCGGCTGGATTTCCTGCACGGCGGCAGGTTGATTGGTTTCGGGCGGCGCGGCGGCCTCCGGCTCCTGCGCCAGCTCCGTGGCGGGCACCTCCGGCCTGGCGGCACGCACGTTTTTGGGGTCATAGGGCAGCTTGTCATCCGGCCGCTCGCGCAACTCAAAGTCCTTCGCAATCTCCGGCATATCGAAGTACGGAAACGAGAAATACGTCACATAGTTCTGATACTTCATGTAGGCGTGAAGCTCGGCCAGGCCGGAAATTTCCGACTCCAGCACCAGCGGCTCCACCTGCCGCTCGACGGTAAAGTTCCGGCCTGCGCGGGTGCCGTCGAAGTGCGTCTCGCGCAGCCGCTCGATCTCGACTTTGCCGATGGCTTTGCTCACCCATTCGCCGGCATTCGGCTCTTTGGTGGTGAGCCAAACGTTGGTTGCGGGCTGCGAAAGCATGACCTCGGCCAGATGGCCGTACAGATATTCAAGCTGCGCCTTGCCCTGAAAACCCAGCACCACCGGATTGCGGCTCTTGCGGCTTTCGGTGATGGCGGTATGAAGCTGCGGCAATTTCTGCAAACTCGCCAGCTCATCAATGATGAACCATACACGCCTTTGCTCTTTGGTTGGCTCGTTCAGCAGGCGCAATACCAGCCAGTCGATCCATAAACTCTGCAATGGGCGCAATGCTTCGCGCTCTGCCGGAAGCGAAGTCAAAAAGATCCATCCCCGGCGCTTTTCCGCCCACTCGGTTGCGGTCCATTCTCCGTTGCCTTCGCCCTTTTTCGGAAGCAGGCGCAGGCTGTCCGCGACCAGGCCGAGAGAGCCGAGGACCCCGGCCCGCTGCTGGTGCGCGCGCGGGTCGATCAGGTGCGCGTGCTCGGTGCCTTTGAGCCTGCGGTCAATCTCTTCCGGGTTCGACATCCACTGGACCAGGTCATCCGGCGTCGGGCCGTAGGCCATCAGGAAGGCGAAGATTTTCTGCGGCGACTCGATGAAAAATTCCCCTTTGCGGTCCTGCGGCGGCTGGAACAAAGAGACGGACAGCGCCTTTGCCTCGGAGCGGCTGCGAAGCTCCTCCGCCGGTCCCCAATAGGGGCAGCGTTTATCCAGAGGATTGAGGATGACATCGCCGTGCTGCGGGTCGTAAAAACGCTTCACGAACTCGCGGGCAGGGTCGTAAACGATGGCCGAATCCCCCCGGCTGCGGACTTGCCGCAGCACCTGGAACATGAGTGCGGACTTCCCCGAGCCTGTGTCCCCAATGAACTGCATGTGATGAGCCTCGGCCTTCATCGGGATGCGAAGCATGGCCTTCATACCATCCGTCTTGAAACCGATGCCTTTTCCCCTGACGGCTCGATTGAACTCCTGCGGCGTGAGCTTTTCCGGGCCTTTCAGCCGCCGTCCATACTTCAATTCTTTCTGCCGCCGAATGTCTTTATTGACGGCAAACGGAAGCAAAACGAGAAAGACTGCCGCGCCGCCGAGCAACGGCACTTTGTACATGGCCGACAGGCTGCTGCCGCGATACACGAAGGCTTTCAGATAGTTACTTAAACCGGCATCGACATAGCTCCGCACCGGCCCCGGAAAGAGCAGGTCATACCCCTGTTGACGGGCCTTTTTCGACAGGGCCAGCGGGAGAGTTCTGCCGCCCAGCTCCGGTGTTTTTCCATGAATCACGTCGCCATTCATGGCAGGCTGGGGACGCCTCCTGCGCCCCGCAATGAAAAGCATTTTGTAGGTGCTGCGATGGGTCCGGCTGAGAGAACCAATCACAGCAGTCCGCGCATAGACCGGTGTGTAGAACCACTGCAAAGGCGTGTCTACAAACCGGAAACGGCAATAAGCAAACACCATCGTCAGCACCAGCGCGGCGAAGATCGCGCCATAGGTATAAATGGGCCGATGATACGGCCAGATGATCGTTTCCTTGCGCCCCCAGATGGTCTTTGCCATAGCTCATTTCCCCTTTTCCATCGCCAGTTCCGCCGCCAGCTCGTGCTTGGCCGTGCTGATCTGGTCGAGCAGCTTATCGAAGGTTTCGACCGGCACTTTCTGGCCTGCCGCCAGCGGGCGGAGCACGTTGACCAGGAGCAATCGCACGCCGACAATCTCAATCAGTGTTGGATCGCCGGACAGTTTTTCATTCTGGTCTTGCGCCAGCTCGGCAAGAATGAGTTGGCGGATAAGTTCGCCCGGAGTCACGCCCTTGTCGCGGCAATGCTTTTCGAGAGCTGCCAACTCGACTGTGTTGAGTTTGGTTCCGGCAGTCTTGAGCCGGTAGCTCGCACGCTTCGCAGCCTTCTCCATGAGCGATTCGTTACTGAGTAGAGGCATTGGAATATCCTCGAAATGTCAGAGCGCCCTGGAGCGCCCCAAGGTGCTCCAAAGCGCCTTGAATTCTGTAATCCCTTTGTTTGCCGCACTCCATCCAGAGCGCTTTATAGCGCTCCTGCACGACCCTTTGAGGGATGGAGTGTCGAAGTTCTTCCGGTGCGAGCCGAAGGCGAGCACCGTAGTGGTTCGAGGCACGGATTTCTGCCGCGATTCATGCCTTCAACCCCCGCACGGAATCCCCGGATTCCATCCCGGCAACAGGCTTCCTTTGCGGCTGCTCCACCTCGGCAACAGCGGCTCTGCGGACGCGGAGAGCGGGCGTGACATGGGCGGCCTCCGGGGTCTTCAGGAACTCCTGAAAGTCCCGGTCCTTCGAGAAGACATAGGCGAGCGCTTTGTCCACCACGTCGTCGGCGGGAGCATGGATGAAAGCCGCGTACTGATCGACCTGCGCGGCGGTGGTTTCGTCGAGCCGCACGGTGGCATTTACGTAGCGGATTTGGGTGACTTCAAGCAGGGCCATTGAGGTTCTCCTTTCGGGGTGAAATCAGACAATCTTTCTCCGGGCAATCATGCGCTGCGCCGTGGCCGCAATTTCCCGCGCACGAGCGGAGCAAAGTACCGTGGGAATCTCGAAGCGGCGGCGGGATTCGAGCATGGTGATGATGTCGTCGATGCGAATGCCCTCGATGAGCCACAGTCGAGCCGAAGCAACGTCTACGGTGCGCTGTGCGTAGTAGAGCGGATTGGGCTTGTCAGGGCGGCGCGAAGCCAGCTCCCTTGTCAACTTCACGGCATCTTTGCCGTGGGCAAGCTCATGGGAAACCCATGCCCAATCGCTCTCGGAATGGCTGTGTTTGCGGGGCGGCTTACGCCCGCCATTTACATGGACGAAGGCAACCGCTTCCGTGGCCGGAATGTCCAGCCGAAAGTCATCGGGAGTCCAGACCGAATCACAGGGATATTCGACCGTGACGCGATGGGCCGGATCATACTTGCGATTGAGGAAGCCGGGAACGCGCAGGACCCGGTTACAGTCGGTGCAAGCGGGATCGCCGCCGAAGGCAGTGGCGAGCAGTTTTAGCATCTGTTCCTGACGCGCAAAGTCGAAGTCTTCGACACGCCAAAGCACCTGATATTTGCCGGGGGATGTAGAGAGGATGGTGGTTGGCGGCGGAATCATTTCCGATGCCCGGAGCGCAGCGAGCCGGGCACCGCCGTCCGTGTCAATGTCCACGTACAGATGGTGGACCGATGCGATGCTTTCTTTTGTCCGTCTGCGGCTGCCGGAGCGCAGCGGATTGGCGGCGACATAGACATTCGCTCCGGCGTGGTTCTCATGCGCAAGCCACGCTTGATAACGCGGAGCGAGCGTAGTTTCCAGCGTGATAATGCGCTGCGCCGGAATGGCAATATCCTCCCTGCGGAGCAGGAATGCAATGGTCTCCCCCGGCGCGAAGCAACGGGTAAGAAAGTTGACGGCGGTTGTGTTCATCCAGGCACCTCCTTTGCGAGCGCGATGCTGCGGGCCAGAGCAGGAAAGAAGCCCGGTGATAAGCCGGGCTTCAGCCATGCGGAGGAAGGGGCCTATTCGGCCTCTTCCTCGGCGGGAATCTCATCGAACCCTTCCTCTGCGGCGGCCTTCTCCGCGCGGTCGAGCTTGAGGATGGAAGTCACCCGGATGCTGTCCGCGCGTACCGGCTTTTTCGCCTTCTTGGGCGTGTACTCGGTGTGGCGAATCTCACCCTCGACCTGGACGTGCGCGCCCTTCGTGAGCGTGGCCGCGAACTCGCCGAACTTGCCGAAGACGATGCAGCGATGCCACTCGGTCTGCGAGACGTATTCGCCGGACTCTTTGCTCTTGTAGGAGGTCTTGGTGGCGAGGGAAAAGGTGGTGAACTTCTGGTCGTTCTTGCCGGTGCGAACTTCGGCGTCGGCACCGAGGAAGCCCATGAGGGTTGCATGATTCTGGAACATTTGAGTCTCCGTTTTTTGAATTCCCGATCTTGATCGGGTCACACCGGGCGGAGCCGAGCGAGTGGGCGCGACTCCCAAGCGCCGAAGGTCTGCATTTACGGTGGGTCCCTCGTAAATCTTTTCGGTGTATTTTCCGAATAAGATTTCGATGGAAGCCGTAACCCGCAGGGGCGCGCAGCGAAAGCAGAAGACCGAGTGCCGCCGGGCGTCGCATAGGCCCCGAAGCCGTGACCGAGCAAGAGACGGGATTGGATTGGGGAGACGCACACAAGAATCCTGCGATCTCTCCGCTTCCCGCCGATGCCATCCACCGGCAAACCGGAACCATTCTCCCCGCCTGACCTCCGGGCAAAGGGTCGCAGCTCGCAACGGCAATCGTCCGTCTTCAAGTTCGGCGCGGCCATGCTCAAGCGCATCCCTGGAAGCGAATGCCTTTTCGCCGCACCATGCCCCAAAAGGCTACTCATGCCGGACGCCTCCGATTCGGGTTTCCATCCTCAAACTCCTGCCGCTGCCGCAGAGGAAGCGCGATAGATTTCCTCGGTCTCGAAGGACTGCTCGGCATGGCTGTAACCCTTCACGGCAATCAACTCGCGTACCCGGCGGCGGCCCGCAGTATCACGCTCGCAGTACAGAACAAAGTCGATGGCTTCCGCCGTCTCCGAACGGATGAACGAATGATTCAGATTTGGCCTGGCGCTCAGGGCCAGCTCCGACAGCCGATTCAAGGCATCCCACGCGCTCTTGGCGTGGATCGTCGAGAGCGTTCCGCCGTGGCCCGTATTCATCGCTTGCAGCAGGTCGTAGCCGCACTCGTCGCGTATCTCGCCCATGATGATGCGGTCGGGACGGTGGCGCAACGCGGCGGCGACAAGCTGACTCGGCGTGACCGCAGCCTGACCGGGGATGGCATCGACTGCCTCCCACCGGACGGCGTTGGGATGGGCAATCTTTAACTCCGCTGGCTGCTCAATCACAATGAGTCGTTCGTAAAGCGGCACATGGTCGAGCAGGGCTTTCATCAAGGTCGTTTTGCCCGATGCCGTTCCACCGCTGATGAGGCCGTTCTTCCGCTCCCCAATGAGTCGCACCACCGCATCCCGAACCTGCTCCGGCAGGCTGCCCGATTGGATGAGTTCATCGGAGGTGAACCAGCGGTTGAACTTCCGCACAGTAAGGGTCGGGCCATTGAGCGAAGAGGGCGAGCCGACAACGGCGACGCGGGAGCCGTCGGGCAGGCGGGTATTGAGGATCGGATTCTGGCTGGTAAGGTCTTGGCCGAGAATACGCGCCACGCGCTCAATCGCGGCCTGCAAGCGGTCGTTGGTGTAGGGCGTGGAGAGCGCAATCTGCTCGATCACGCCGCCGCGATCCGCATAGACTCCCGTGGTCCCGTTAATCATCAAATCCGAGATGGACGGGTCCAGCAGCAACTCGCGCAGCTCGCCGGGGAAAAACGGCAATATCAGCTCGTAGCTCACCGCGCCGCTCCTGCGGTTGCACCCGGCACCAGCGGGTCCACTGAAACCTCGTTTTCATGGAATTGCGTGATGGTGAGGCCGAGCGGATTGATGGTCTCGAACTGCGGAAATATCTGCGCCTGCTGGCTGATCTGCGCCGGGTTGAGGTAATAGGTCACACTGAGCATCCAGTGTTCCGTGCGCGGCTGGCGGGAGTGGTCCGGCGAGTAAATTCTGTCGATGGCGACCAGAGCCGTGCCGCGGGCAATGTTCGCGCCCTGAATCTTCTGGACGGACATGGACGTGATGGTTACGTCGCGCACCTCCACATCGCTCTGCTCGATCTGCCCAGCTATGACCTTTGAGACAAGATGATTCCGGTTGTCCTCGGCCATCAACCGCGAGGCGAGTGACTGCGACAGGAAGTAGTAGTTGAGCGCATACTTGGTCGCAATGGTGTCGCGGTTGATGGTGTAGCGGTAATTGGCCCAATCGGTAAGGTACGTCCGTACCTCCCCTTCGCGGGGCGTGTAATCGAGATCGCTGTACTGGATGGCCTGGGCGCGGCCCATCTCGTCGATGCGGATGTAACGGTTCACGACCGGACGGTGGGCCAGCGAGAAATTCAGCCACATGGACCCGCACAGCAGGACCGTTCCACAGGCGAGGATGAGGCGGTACGCCTTGCGCTCGGCATAGTGCGAAGCGTAGACCTCATTGCCGATGTGGTCTGTCAGTAATGCCTGCTCCGGTGTGAGAGGTTCGTCAACGGGTGCTGTGCGTTGGAGCATGAGAAGTGTCCATCCTTTTCTCTACGGCGTTGAAAACCAGCGCAGCATAAATAATCCCTAGAATCAGGAGCGCCAGAAAGGAGACAAACACTATCCGCATCGCTGGCCGGGAGCTAAAGAACCTACGAAGTAAAAGAACTTTCAATATGAATCTCATTGCGTTAAGCTCCTCCCCTGACAGCGGCAATCGACGCAACGGCCCCAGCCGCCTGCGTTATGTTTTCGGCCATGCCAGCCGCACCACCGAAGATCGCCTGTGTCATGCTCGGAATGAAAAGCATGTTAATGATGAAGGCGACGAATACCATGATGCAGGGGATGAGGTTGGCGAGCCACATCCCCATCGAATAATTTCCGTTGAAGGTCTGCTGCAGAAAGCCATTCATAAACCCTGCCCACACGAAGATGAAGGCGGCGGCGACGGCGCGGATCATGGCAAAACTCACCAACACGTCAAGAAAGTGAAAGAACTTCGCGCGGAAAGTCCTGGTCATCAGCAAGGGAATGAACACCGGACCGAATAATGCAGTGACGCCATACAGGATGAAGGCGCTGCAATTTATTACGAACAGGATTGCCGACGCGATTCCGAGTAACCCCTGCACCACGTAATAGCAAAAAACCTGTGTCGGGGCCATGATCGAGGGCATGGCGGTGTGGTCGCCTGCCGTTTTGAATAGCTGCAACAGTTGATTGAGCGAGTTCTGGTCGAAGGCGGCCACCATCGCCTGCGCGATGTAGCTGAAGAAATGATTGATGCCGAAGCTCGCGCCCGGAAACGGGTTGACCCAATAATTCAGCAGCAGCGAGCAGAGGATGAGCCGGAGCAGGAAGTTAGTGAGATCGCCGGCGCGGACGGGATGCGTATGAAAGCGCAGCGTCATCCCCGACGTGTTCCAGTTGACGACCATGCTGATGAGTGTGAAGAGAGCGATGCAACTGAGTTCCGTCAATCCAAACTGCGTGAGCGCTCCGCCATTCTGCGTGGTGAGATTGGTCAGGTTGTTCGTGAACTGATAGAGCCAGTCCACGCCGGAGCTTGCGCTTGGTAATGCCTGGGCCAGCAATGCCACGGAAATCATATTGCATCTCTCCCGCTTATGGCAGGTATTTCTGCCAGGTCTTGCCCTCGTTTGCGGCGGCGGAGCTATGCTTCTTCTTGTCTCGCTCCACCTGCTGCCGGAACTGTTGGTACTGCTCCTGCTCCCGCAAAGCCGCCGCTTTCGCCACCTCGTGCCGGTGATAGGCCACGGCACCGGCGATCACGATCAGGACGACAAGGATAGCGAGCAATATCTTGATCTGGATAGCTTTCAGCATCGTTGCTCCATTCATGGCAAGTAAGTATCCCAGGTGTTGCCTTCATTGGCCGCGCTGGTGTCATCGGCGGCGCGCTGCTGGGCGACATAGGCGGCGGTGTTGAGATCGACGGCGACGGCGTCCCTCTGCCGCATGTTGGCGACGGCCATCTCCGATGCGAGGCAAGCCTGCAACACACCCTGCGATTGGATCTCCGACATCTTCTGGGCTTCCGCCGCGTTAAGAAGATTCAACTGCTCGACTTCGCTATTGGTGGCCGTGCTGCCGTCAAGCTGCTCAGATGCAAGGCTGGTACTGGCTGCGGCGTTCTGTGTCCGTGCCGCCCGATACTGGCCCACGGCGGTGAGGCAATCGGGTGAAACGGAATCCGACGCCTCGATCATGGCGAGTTCGGAAAGCTGCGTGCTGCCCGGCGTCTGCCCGGCAAGATACGTTGTGGTGGTTCCGTTGACCGGAACCGTGGCCGCCGTCCATGCCGTCAATGACGCGGCTGGTGAGTTCGTATTGAGCGCCGTGGTCATGCCGCTGGTTTCGCCAAACAGATTGCGGACGTTGGCCTGCTTCATGGTGTTGAGCGCCGTCTGCCACTGCTGCTTGAAGGAAAAATGCTCGATGTTGTTCTTGAGCATGTTGTACTGCGTTTCGAGCGTGGTGAGCTGCGAGACCAGGCTGCCGTAGCTGGTCGGGTCAAATACGATGTCCCCGATACCGAACAAGGCAAAGCTGGGCGTTGCCGTGAGCAGCAAGGCTGCGCCTGCGATAATCCATTTCCGGCGATTGCTGAGATGGAACTTCATAAGATGCCTCCTTCAGGGGTTAAAGCGTGGGGTCCATGCGATGCTCCGCATAGGACGGAACAAGGATGTCGCGGCCCACATAGATGCGGGCACGCGACCCTTCCTTGAGGGTGATGACCGGCAGGCGGTCGAGAAAGTGATTCAATACCTGTTCCCCTTCGGCGGCGGACTGCTCGGAGATGCCGTTGCGTATCTGGGTGGACGGATCAAGAATCGTGCCGTTGTTGCCGATTTGCGCCAGCCCGCCCAGGCCGCCGATGGCGGCTGCGGCGGCAAACGCCTGAAAGTAGCCGTGACTGACTTTGGTGGCGAGGCCCGTGGTTCCGATCTGGTCTAGGCCAACGTACTTGTCGAAATCGAGCGAGAACCCGTCCGGGCAGATGGCGCGGTGGAAGGTGACGAATAGCTTCCGTTGCTGCGCGTTGCCGACGCTCTGTACGGTTCCGATCAGGCGTGTGCCCTGCGGCATCAAGAGGTGCTGGTGGTCGTGGGAGTAATAATCCGTCGTGAGCATGACCAGGACAGGGCCGCTGAAACCACCGTCAATGTGATTGGTGACGACGCCCTCAAGGATCGTGCCCTCGAAGATCCGATAGAGTTTGCCCTGATAATGATCGAAGCTGTACGGGGCCATCGGGTCAGCGCTGTTACTGGACTTACCCTGTTGGACAGAAACAGCCCGCGCGCTGGCCGATTGTACGGGAGCTATGCCGCTGGCAGCATGAGCAGCCGTCCCTTGCGTGGCTTCCACCGTTGTTGCCGGGGCTGCGGCGCTCGCCTGCCCAAAATCAATGGCCACAGTGTCGCTGTCAATGGCCTGCTGATGCTGCTTTTCTTTCGCAAGCTCCCGTTGCTTGGCTTCCGCCCGCGCTTCGGAAGCATTGGATGTGATGATGGGCGCATTGGGACTCTCGCCATAGATCGCGGCCCGCTGCGCGGCGGTCATCGGCGGCGCACTGGCTCCCTCCGGTCCTGGGATGCCCTCCTCTGCCTCAAGCTGCTGCATGGCGGCGGCGATGTCCTGTTGGTGCTGGCGTTCCTGCGCGTCCCGCTCAGCCTGCAACTGCTGTTGCGTCTCGAAGCTGTTCACTTGCTGCGCATTCGGCGCTGCTGGGCGTGTGACGGGCACGGTCCCTGCGGGCGCGGCCTTCCTGTCGCCTTTGAGCAGGCTTGAAAGATTGGCGATGCCGATGAATGCCAGGATGACGACCAGAGCAATGATGACCGGCATGGTCTTCCGCATGGGCGGCTTAGCCTCTAGCTGTTCGGGAACGGTGGCGGGGGTATTTTCATTTGGTTGTTCCGACATGGTTAGTGGCTCCCGTCCGTGCGGTGAAATTCCACTTTCTGCTTGCCGATGATGAGATAGCCGCGCGAGAGTTCCTTGGGGACGGTGTAAAGGCCGTCATTGAAGTCGTAGTTAATCAGCGACGGCTTTCCGGCCTTCACTTCATACAGCGCGGGCGTTTCCTCAAAATCCCCACGCAGGTACGTGAACTTGTCGTCATGCCATATCTGGCGCAAACCGATGGCGTCGCCCTTGGACCTGCTCCATGCGAAGTCAAAGCGCAATGTGCTTGGATACCGGCTGCGGTACTCTTCCTCTTTCGTCTGTTCGGCCTTGAGCGTGGCGGCCTCGGCTGCTTTGGCCGCCGCGATCTCCTGCTTTTCCTGGCCCAGCTCTGACGCGGGCACAAAGACGGGCAACTCGATCATTTTTTCTTTTGCGGCTTGGTCGCCGGGAACAATGAATACTTTGGAATCGAAGTGGGGATCTCCGTTGCCGGAGACTTCCTCCAGTTCCAGCGTGTATTCGTTGCCGTGGTCGGAGATGATATGAACATCGGTTTCGCTGCCCGCCACCTTCGGCTTGATGCTGATGAAGCGGCTGGCAACGTGGCCGCCGTCAAACACCCAATCCACGGTATCTCCGGCAAAAACGTTGGCAACTTTTTCCTGCGGCGGGAGCACGATCAAGGTCGATTGCAGCAAAGCCGCGCGGACCACAGGGGGAGCGGCGGACGCATTGACGATGATCGTGCGCGGCGCGCTCGCCTCAAAGTGTTTCGGGGCTGCCTGCGCATGGGTCACAGAGATAGCGGTGAGCGTCAATCCAAGCGTGACGACAATCGGGATGAGGGGTTTCACGATGAGTCCTTTCCATTACGCGGACTCGCCCTGGGCAAAACGCGCAATGCCCTCGGTGAGTCCGTATCTGGCAATCAGTTTCGACCGGAGCACCCGGTCTTTCGGTTTGGTGGTAAAAGTGGCGTAGCTGCGGCTGTCAAGATTCAAAATGACAACCTTCGTCAGCCCATCGCGCCTGATATAAAGCGCTTCGCGCTCCTGCAAGCTCTCGAACAATGCAATCTGCTGGTCGTTCATCCTGAACAGCTCGGCATACCTATTGCGATTGAAAGTCGCATCTCTCAAAAACAGAAACGACGTGCAGGAGTTCACGATGCTGTCCGCGTTCTCGCCCAGGTCTTCGGCGGACTGGCCGATCAGGGTCACGCCGCCAAGGTTCTTGCGGACGGTCTTGATGGACGCTAATGCGCCTTCGAGAAGCTGCCGATTTTTCATCGAAGAGAAGATTTCCTCGATCAAGATGTGCTTGGGTACGCCCAGATTGGCCGGATCATAGAGCACATCGTTGATGCGCCGGAGTAGCCACACCATCAGCGGCTCGATCAGGTCGGCATACTGCTCGTTGTTGACGCCCGCAAAGTCGAAGCACTGCACGCGAGCAAGCGACAGGCCGTCTTCCACGTTGTCGAAGATCGCATGGTAGATACCGCTGCCAACCCATTTCGAGAGATAACGGTCCAGCTTCTTCGGCAGGTAAAGATTGGAAAGTCGGCGATTCTGCCGGTCGAGCAGGTACATATCCTGCACGGCCTTGTGGATCACGTCGTCTTCTTCCGGCTCCAGTTCCGCGCCGCCATTGGTGAGCAGGAGTTTCACAAACGAATACAGGAACTTGATGTTGCTTTCAGTTGGCTCCAGCGCGAAGGGATTCACCCGAGGACCATCCTTGCCTACCCGGTCAACGCGCCCGCCGTACAGCTCCACCACACTTTCATAGCTGCCGCCGATGTCGAAGATGTAAGTAAACCCGCCGTATTTCTGCTCCAGCGCGACGATCTGGTTCCCATGCACGGATTTGCCGGTGCCGGTAGGACCCAGAATGAGCATGACCCGCACGCCGTCCACATACACGTCCTGAAAGAATGGCGTCCGCGTGCGTGTTTCGAGAATGTTGAGATATTCCGAATCCAAATCCTCGGAACGAAGATGGCCGATGTGTGGGGCAAACACCGAGGACAACCGCGCATGGTGCTCTTCCGAGAGCCACAGCGGGAAGACGTTGAATTTCCCGTTGCCGGGGAACATGGCATAGAAGGCCGAGAGATTGCCCAGCGTCTCTTCGACTACCTGCGCCCGCGCATCGACGAAGATCCGATGTACCGCTGGAGCCACATCGCGCAACTGCTCCGCGCTCTGCGCGGTCACAAGCAGCCGGAGCGAGTATTCGCCCTGGGCCTTTTTATCGAGCGAGCGGATGACTTCGCTCAAATCATCGACGCTGCTGTTGGCGGCCTTTGCCCCTGCCCCGGTTTCGAGCGAGGCGAAGTCGCGTCCGCTCATTACCCGCGTCAAGACGCCCACTTTGAAAAACGAGATGAACTTCTCCTGCGCGTCGATCTCGCGTCGCGCCGCCGCGGTGGACTTCGGCCTCCACATTGAGCAAAGCACGCTGTCGCAATCGAGCGTGAGCAGGCCAGAGAACAGGCACGGCCTGGATGCCTCCGGCGTCGTCTTGAGGGAAAACATCTGCACATAGCGTTTGCCTACGCGGAGATGATCGCTCCGCCACGCGACGGGATTACTGACGATCTGGCGGTCAACTCCGGTATCGTCGCGGAGCTGCGATTGTGCGGCCCACCCCTCCAGGTTGAACAGGTAGCTGAAAAACTGGAATACGCTGGCTTTGTTGAGCAGCCGCAATCCTAATGAGCTGCCAAGATGCCCTTTCAGAATCGTCGCTGTCTTCTGAAGCTCTGCCAGCATCCTCGAGTTGTCGGCGGCGTGTTCCTGCGGTTTCCGCGTGAACGCCTTAGCCATTGGCGTTTCCAGCGTGAGACACCAGTGAAGATCAATGCGGCGGAATCCCGCTGTCCTCTCAAGGAAGGCCAGCCGGTCATCCACGAAAACCTGGGTGACGGGATTGTCGTATCTCTGCTGGCGTGGAAGATCGAAGCCGGACAGAACGCGCGTGTACTGGTACAGGCACGAGCCTTCCGGCAATCCGCGCAGTGCGCCTTCTATCGACCGCATCCGGGCATCAAGCTCCTGGTCGGTCAATCCTTCTTCGTCGATGCCGGTCAGCGAAAACAGGCATCCGTAGCCGCCGCCTTTCAGCGCAAAGATATTCGGGCCGATGAAGCGCGAGATGGGCACAATCGAGCACGCGGCTCCGGCCTTTGCAAACCAGGGTACGAATTTGGCTTGCTCACTGTTTGCGCGGGTCATAGTAGGATTTCTGGCTGAGGCTCAGGCCCCAGAGCTGAAACATCTTCGGGTGTTTGCGGACGATGAGCCATGCGCCCACGGCCAGCGTGGGGAAGGCCAGCATCGCCACCATGCGAAACCCGGCGAGGAAAACCGTTACGCAGACGAATAAGATCGCCATCCATGCGCTGAGGTCCAGTCCGAGCTTGGCTCGTGGACGGTTAAGCGCCTGATTGATCAGTAACGGTTCTCCCCGCCTGGTCATGGCCGCCACCGTTCACATCGACTGTCCGGTAAGCGAGCCAATCCAGCCCGCGCCCCAACCGAGCACGGCAGCGCCAAAGAGAGCGCCGAAAAGGCCGGGAATGGCATCCTGAAACCTTCCCGTCATCATGCGGATTCCGGCAAAAATCAATCCGCCGAGGCAGATCACCGCGCCCGCGTACATGGCGAAGGTTTTGAAGGTTGACATCAGCGTGTCCGCCCCGGAGAAGTCCATCGTTCCCTGGGCATGGGCTACGCCTCGACTGACACCCATGAACAGCAGCGCGGTCAGCGTCGGCCCCATGACGTGCGCCGCGCGGCTGAGTTTTCGAGAAAGCAGGCGCGCCCGCCTTCGGGCGCGGGGTTGCAGCGACCGATTGAGAAGCCCATTCAACCGGAATATGCGGCGGATTTTCTGCATCTTTGCACCTCCGCTGACTGGAGCGTCAGCATGGCGCAAAATTTAGGTCTCTTCGGCTCGTGAAGTCCAATAACGAATTGGCTCTTGGTTATTCCAAGGTGTAATTAGCGTGTCTCTGGAGCCGCCCTGTGTGCTGTCATAATCTACGCCATTGCCCTGAGTTCAGCGATTGACAAGTCTTCACGGTAAGGGGATTATGCGTATAATGTAAGGAGGATTGATATGCCTTTGACCTCTCACAATCGGCGTACGACCGTTGAAGCCACGGTCACCTCTAAGGGACAGGTCACACTGCCCAGAGAATTGCGGAAACGTCTTGGCATCCAGAAAGGCAGCCGAATTCGGTTCAGCATTCCTCCGAGTGGTTCCATCAAGGTCGAAACTGTGCGCTACAACATCAAAGACTTGTGGCAGATGGCCGACGAAGGCGGAAAGCCGAAAGATGTTATGTCTTTTGAGGAAATGAATGAGGCAAAGGCGCGGCGGCAATCGTAATGATTACCGCCGACACCAACGTCTGGGCGCGGGCCTATCTAAACGACGATGAAGCGCAAGCCAGGAAAGGCCGTACCGCTATCGAGGCGGCGTGCGCCAGCGACGGCGTGTTTGTTCCTCTCATTGTTCTGGCAGAACTCTTTTGGGTGCTAAAAAGCCGATGGAAGCGAGATAGAGTTCTCAATACCATCGAGCACCTTTTGGAGACAGATGGTGTCGTCGTTGAATCCGCAGCCCTTGCTGCCAAAGCGCTGGAAGAATCTCGCGCCGGCGCGCCTGGGTTCGCCGATCTCCTGATTGCACAGGTTTCATTCTCTGGCGGGGTAAGCGAAATCGTCACATTTGACAAAGCCTTTGGACGGCTGTCGCGTGTTCGCCGTTTGAGTTGAGCCTGATTACAGCGCCATGCAGCCGCGGGCATCGAAAAGGAAACTCTCTGCCGTGCCCCGGCAGAGAGTTTTTATTGCACCAATGCTGTTGATTCGTTCGCTGTTGCATCCCCGGAGACAATCGTCGAGTCAACCACCTGCCACGCGCTCCGCACACTCTCCTGCAACTGAAGCTGACGCGCCTTAACAAAGGGCGCATAGCTCTTTTCCGTCACCTTCACGCTCTTGTGCCCCAGCAGCAGAGACACCTGGTCGATGGGAACACCTGCCAGAAGATTTTCGACTGCGAAGGTGTCACGGAACATATGCGGGTGACAGCGTTTGGGTGTCCCATCCGGTCGTTTCAGGTCGGCGATCTCGAAGAGGCGGCGGAAAGCACGCTGCCAATTTGCAACGGCGCTCTTGGGATCACCGTTGCCGCTCCAGAAGAAATAGCGGGGATTGGGGCGAGGTCCAGGCGGCAAGTCCTTCAATGCCTGGACCACATAGGGAGGGAGGGGAACATATACCGGCGTCCCTGTTTTCGCCTGATAAAGAAACAGGCTGTCACCCTGAAGACGGTCTTTCTGGAGCGTCACCGCATCACGGATTCGCAAGCCACTCCACCGCATCAACCAGGTCATTACCCGCAGGCGAAGCCTCAAATCCTCTAAAGGAATAAACCCGCCGCGAGGATCGCCATAGGTATACGTTGCCTCGATGATCTTGTTGAATTCGTCTCTGGGGAAGTAGTCGGTGGGGACATGAACGACCTTGATTCTGCCGAAATCCAACACCGGATTCTCCTTGATGTAGCCACGGCGCTGACAGTGCCAGAAGAAGCCAATGACACGACCCTGTTTCTTGGACTTTGCCAGTGCGCCGTCGGTCCAGGTTGCGCGGAAATCCTTCATGGCATCCAGGTTAAGCTCATCAAGGTATTCATATCCTTCGCCAGTCGCCCAGGGAACGAACTGTTTCTGAAAAATGGTCGCGAGCTTCGAGAGCGTCGATTTTTCGAGACCCCGGCTGTTTGCGTCCGCAAGATACTTCTTGACGGCAACGCTGATTTTCACTCGTTCTTTGGCGGATTGGCCTGTCTCTTCAGCTGCTCTCAGGACCACAGGCGATGTGCCGGACGGCGGAGCAGCGGCCACGAGGGCAGATTCGGAGGCGTGGGGAAGCACAGCCGGAGAAGAGACAGTTTCCGGCCCGGCTTCCAGTTCGCGGCGAACTTCTTCCGCGTGTTCCCAACTCCGGGTTCTGGCGCTGCGGCGGAGGAAGTCGCCATTGGGCAGAGTGCCCCAGATCCACTTCGGGCACCTGCAACGCTTCCAGGTGCCGTCATTCACGCGCGGACAATCCGAGGAGTGGCGGGTATAAACCGACAGCATAAATGCCTCCAGCCGAGGCGAAATTCAGGCATCTCGACTGAGGTCATTGTACAAACATTGTACAAAATTTGCTATCAGATTCGCATTGTATTGATTCTAAAGTAGTTTAGGTATGGTGGAGGCGGCGGGAGTCGAACCCGCGTCCGAAATCCAAGTCAGTAAAGAGTCTCCATGCGTAGTCACGTTCCGATTGGTCTCGTGCGATGCGCTCAGAACGGACAAGATACGCATCTCACCAGCCCGTAGATCTCGTCCGACCAACCCGGGCATTGCGGGTCAGACCAGCCTGCTTTGCGACGTCCTTCCCCACCTCACAGGCAAATTTGAGGAGGACGGCTACTTATTTAATTAAGCAGCAAGTGCTAGTTGATTGTTAGCAATTGTGTTTTTGTAAGCGATTACGGGTGCCCACCCCCCGGCATGCCTCTCTACCGCAAACGATCCCGTCGAAACCGTGACGCCCCCAATTGGGAAGCCTGGCCGAATGGTTGCCGGGCCAGACCGGAATGCCTGTGGCACTCAAGTACTACCTTCATTGTACGCCGGGGAGAAATCCGGCCGCTTCGGTGAAAGTAACGCTGGGCGGAGGAAACCCCCGCACTTGGGAAATCGCGGTAAAAGTCGTCCTCCCAGCGCCACTGGCGGGAAGGCCCTGGTGCGCCCGGCCCAGGCGCACAGGCTTCACGATTGCAACTCATATTCCAACCCGGCGGAAACAATGCGATTGCGTCCCTGAGTCTTCGCCTGATACATGGCTGCATCGCACTGGCACAGGAGATCAGCGATAGAAGTCGTCTGCCCGAAATAGGTCACTACACCGAGGCTTGCAGTCACGGTCAGGGGTTTACTTCCGGTCGATTCGGTCGTTTTAGGGTGAGCGACTGAAAGAGATTCAATGCTGCGCCGCAGGCGCTGGGCAACAACCATGGCCGCATCGAAATCCGCGTTAGGAAGAAGCGCGACGAACTCTTCTCCGCCCCACCTGCCGACAATGTCAATATTCCGCACGGCATTTCGCAGGCGCCCGACAACTCCGCAGAGAACCGCATCCCCCGCGTCATGACCGTAAAGATCGTTAATCTGTTTGAAGTGATCCAGGTCGAACATCAGCAGGGAGAAACATTCCCCGGATCGCTGGCTGCGCGACAATTCCTTTTCGCACAGCGAAATAAACCACCGGCGATTGTAGATGCCTGTCAGCGGGTCGCTATTGGCCAACCCCTCCAATGCAATTCGAATCTGCGTGCTTGCCATCCAGAAGACGCTAAAGCCGAGCCCGAGCCCGGTTCCGAGAAAGACATATGCGGTGGTCGCTTCCAGAGGGTTGGGCAATTGTGGATTCTGGGGCGTTCCCAGAACTAGCACCACCATGGAACGGAAGAGATTGTAGGCTGCAAAGGTTGCCAGCAGGATGACGCCGAACCACGCCGGCGGCCGCATACCCCCGTGGCATTCCTTTGTAGAACGAT
>Ga0335075_10001179_pt1 | contig 43537 bp, 36 predicted proteins | sample Lox_Sample_24_FD_206723 | JGI IMG/M metagenome (GOLD analysis project Ga0335075, IMG submission 206723) | Soil microbial communities from Loxahatchee National Wildlife Refuge, Florida, United States - Lox_Sample_2.4 | ecosystem: Environmental > Terrestrial > Soil > Wetlands | place: USA...
CCCGTCCGTGGTATCTGAAGGCGGACCCATAGATGTCGGCCGTCACCGTGACCGGTTGGCCGATCCGGATCTTCTCGAGCTGCGTTTCCTTGAAGTTGGCGTCGATCCAGACGCGGTCGAGCGGCACGATCGCGATCATCGAGGTCGCGGGGTTGACCTGCTGGCCGAGCTGGACGCTGCGGCGCACGACATAGCCCGCGATCGGCGACAGCACCCGGGTGCGGCTGCTGGCGAGCCACGCCGAGCGCAGGTTGGCCTCGGCCTGCAGCACCCGGGGGTGATCCTCCGGGTCGGTATTGGCCACGGCCGCATGCGTGGCCGCATAGGCCGCCCGCGCCTGGCGAAGACCGGCGATGGCATTGCGTTCGGCCTCCTGGTCGCGCTGCAGGTCCTGTTCGGACACGCCGTGGACCCTGATCAGTCCCTGATCGCGCTGCAGGTTCTGGCGGGCGAGGATCAGCTGGGCCTCCTGGGCGGCGATGTTCGCCGCATCGCGGGTCTGCTGCGCGAACAGCTGCACCACGTCGCGCACCGTCTGCGCCAGGTTCGCCTCGGCCTGGGCCAGGGACACCGCGGTGTCCTGCGGATCGAGCCGCACCAGCAGCTGACCGCGCTGCACCGCCTGGGTCTGGTCGGTGGTGATCTCGGCCACCGTGCCGCTGACCTGCGGCGCGAGCAGCACCAGGTCGCCGTTGACGTAGGCATCCTGGGTGGCGACGTAGTAGCGACCGACCGCCAGGTGATAGATCAGGATGCCGACGCCGATGATGACCAGGACGGCCGCAAAGATGCCGATGAACAGCCAGTTGCGTTTGGTGTCGTGCTGCTTCTTCTTCGCCCGTTCGCCGCCATCGTCCTCCTCATCCTCGTCATCGTCTTGCTCGCGATCCGAATCGGAGTCCGTCATGGCGTCGCCCTCGTGGGATCCGGTGCATTCCACCAGCCGCCGCCGAGCGCCCGGAACAGTTCGGCGGCGTCGGTGAAGCGCTGGGCATCCGCCTGGACCGCCGCGAGCGCGGCGGACTGGTACTGCTGTTCGGCGTTGAGGACGACGAGTTCATTGACGGCGCCGTGCTGGAACTGGTCGCGTGCCAGGTCGCGGTTGGCCCGCGCCGCCTCCAGGGCGGCGATGTGCGCCGAATAACCGTCCGCGTCGTGTTGCAGGGCGTGCAGCGCATCGGTGACTTCCACGAAGGCACCGATGACCGTGCTGCGGTACTGGGCCTGAGCCTGGGCGAAACGCTCGCGCGCTTCCTGCTCGCGTGACCGCAGCGTCCCGCCCGTGAACAGCGGCGCGGTCATGTCGATGCCCGCACTCCAGATGGAGGCGGGGTAGGTGAACAGGTCGCTGGTCCTGATGGACTGCTGCGCGAACTGGGCGGTGAGATTGAAGTCCGGGAGACGGGCCGCCTCGGCGATGCCGATGTTGGCGCTCGCCGCATGCAGCAGATCCTCGGCTTCGAGGATGTCGGGGCGCTGCCGCACGAGTCTCGCGGGCAGCGAAACGGGCAGTGTCTGGGGCAGCGTGAAATCCTTCAGGGAGATCAGCGGCACATCGGCCTGCTGCGGGGCGACTCCGGTCAGCCGGATCAGTGCATCGCGGAGCATGTCGCGCTGCTTCTCGATGGCCGGCAGTGTGGCGCGGGTGTTCTCGAGCTGCGCCTGCGCCTGCAGCGTATCGCTGCGGATCAGCTTGCCCGCGTTCTCGAGCGTGCGGGTGAGCTCGTACTGGGATTCGAGGTCCTGCACCAGCCGCCGCGTGACCTCGAGCTGTTCGCTCTGGGCCGCATAGCCGAAGGCCGTCACCACCACCTGGTCGACCAGCGTGACGTAGACATCCAGCACCTGGCGCTGCACGCTCGAAGTCCGGGCGGCCTGGGACTCGATCGTGCGCCGCAGCCGTCCGAACACATCGAGGTCGTAGGCCAGCGAGGGTCCGAGGGTGTACTGGTTGGCCGTGACCTGCAGGGCTTCGTCCGGCTCGTACAGCAGGCTGCCGTTGACCCGCGAGCGGCTGGCCTTCGCCGCCAGGGTCACCTGCGGCAGTGCCGTACCGGCGACCGCGGCCAGTTCGTATTGCGCCGCCCGCAGGCTGTGGCGGGCGCCGTCCAGGCCGGGATTGGAGCGCAGGGCCTCGCGCACCAGGTGGTCGAGGGCGGCCGAATGGAACAGCGAATACCATTCGGCCTCCACGTCGCCCCCGTACTTCATGCCCTGGGCGGCAATGGCGGCAGGCGGCGGAGCGTATGCGGCATGCGGGGCTGGCGGCGGCCTGAAATCGGGCCCGACCGTGCAGCCGCAGAGCCAGGCGGCGATGCACGCCCAGGGGAGGCCGGATGTGCGCATCCTAGCTCATGCGGGATTTCAGGCCGCGGAGGCGTTGCGGGGGCTGCGGGGGGAACTCGCCTCGGTCGTGGAGGCGATGTCCTCGGCGCGCGTTCCCTTCAGCAGGCTCTTGGCACGGTCGACCTGGTCGGCCGTATCGCAATGCACGGACAGCAGCGTGCCGCCGCCCTTGACGCGGCCCTCGTAGCGCTTGGCCTCGTACTCCGGAATGCCCATGCCCATGAGGGCGCCGACGAAGCCGCCCACCGCGCCGCCGACGCCCAGGCCCGCCAGACCCGCCACGATGGGGCCCGCGGCGATCAGCGGTCCGACGCCCGGGATGGCGAGCGCGCCGACGCCGGCGAGCACGCCCAGGACACCCCCGATGGCGCCCCCGGCCGTGACGCCGACGGTCGCGCCTTCGGGCGCCTTGGTTTCCTTCACGTGGGCGAACGCCTGGGTACTGTCGTTGTCGGGCAGCAGCACGGAGATGTCGGTACTGCGGAAGCCCGCGGCGATCAGCGCGTCCACCGCGGTCTCGGCCTGGGAGGACAGCGGGTAAATGCCGAATACAGCCATCTTCTTGCTGGTCATGGACGACTCCTTGGGAGATGCGCGGGATGTGTGCGCTATGGTGAACGCGCGCGCAGCTCGGGCAAATGCCCGCGGGCGCGTGCATTTGTCAGCGCAATCCCCGGCAGCCTGTAGGAATCGCCAGCGCGGCGCGCGCCTTCAGCGGCGTGAGCCTGTGCGGCACAGGGCGCGCATGCCGGCGAGGGCTTCGATGGCCTGTTCGGCGCTCGCGAAGCGCTCGTCCCGGGATTTGGCGATGAAGCCCTCGAGCAGCGCCTGCAGGTGCAGGTGCGAGGGCGGCAGCTGCGGCAGCGGAGCGGTGACATGCTGCTGCAGCACGTCGATGGCCGAGAGTCCCGAGTAGGGCTTGCGGCCCGTGATCATTTCGAAGAACAGGATGCCGAGGCTGTAGAGGTCGCTGCGACCATCGAGATCCTCGCCGAGGGCCTGCTCGGGGCTCATGTAGAACGGCGAGCCGCGCAGCACCCCGGTGCGGGTGAGGTTGGCGGCGCCGCTGAGATTGCGCGCCAGCCCGAAGTCGATGAGCACCAGGGTGTCGTTGTCCCGCAGCATGAGGTTCGGCGGCTTGAGGTCCCGGTGCAGGATGCCTGCGGCATGCACCACCTGCAGGGCGCGCGCAATCTGCTCCAGGTACCGCAGCGCGTCGGCCTCGAGGATGCCGCGCAGCAGCCGCGCCTTGAGATCGCCCCGCGGGAAATACTCCATCGCGAGGTACTCGCGGCCCGCGTTGTTGCCATAGTCGTAGATGGTGACGATCGAGGGGTGGTTCAGGGACTTCAGCGCCTCGTATTCGCGCGCGAAGACCCGCTGATCCTCGGGGTCGTCGATTTCGCTCTTGGTGACCTTGAGCGCCACGTCCGCTTTCAGTAGCTCGCTGTCCGCCAGGTACACCAGCGCCTTGTCCGATTCGCCGATGGTCTTGCGGATGCTGTAGCCGGGAATGGGGTCGCGCAGCGATCGCGCCGACTGCGAAGTGCCCGCGTCGGCCGCCTCCGGCGCCGCCGGTTGCGCGCTACCCAGTTCGATCCGGCGCAGTGCCAGCTTCACGGCGGTGCGCAGCCGCTCGGGACTCACCAGTCGCTTCGGCAGATAGTCCAGGGCGCCCAGCTGCAGCGCCCGCACGGCGGTGAGTTCGTTGCCGTCCTCGGCGACCGCGATGAGCGACGGGAATCCGGCGCGGTCCCGTACCTGCCGCAGCCGTTCGAGGCCTTCGGAACGCGGATCCTCGGGGCTGTAGCCGAACTGGGCGACGAACACGATGAGATCGATGTCCTCTCGGGACAGTCCCTCCAGCCGCGATTCGAATTCGCGGCCGTCGATGGCGGTGACGGAACCTTCGGGAAACAGCACCCCCAGGTGGTTGCGCAGCCACTCGCGGTAGCGCAGATCGCGATCGACAACCAGCAGGCGCGCGTTCATGACCCTGAGGCGATCACCGGTACGCGAAGTTCAGCCGCAGCCGGGCGTGCTCGCTGGCCGGCTGACCGTCGCGCAGCACCGGGCGGTAGCGCCATTGGCTCACGGCCTCCACCGCGGCCTTCTCGAACACGTCCCGGGGCTCGGCCTTGAGCACGCTCACATCCGTGACGGTGCCGTCCGCATTGACCGTGAACTCCAGGTCGACGTAACCGGAGAGGTCGCGCTCGCGCGCGATTTCGGGAAATTCGGGGTCCACCGAATAGACCCGCTCCAGGATGACGGCGGCGATCGAGGTCGGATCGCGGGCTTCGCTTGCCGGCGGCGTCGAGCTGGGGGCGAGGAAGGTGGCGCTGACCGCCACCACCGGCAGCGGTGCGGGCGCCGACGTGACGGGGGTGACGCGGGCGGCCGCCGCCGCGTCGGCGCGACGGCGCGCGGTCCGCTGCGCCTGCTCAGGCTTACGCGCAAGCGCATTCACGGCGGCGGGGACCTCGGGGAGTGGGAGGGGAATGGCCCTGGGGGAGGCCGCCGGGGGTACGTTGACCTCATGCGGAGTCGCGCGCAGCAGCAGCCACGCCGCGCCGGCGCCGAGCGCCACGGTGCTCACCAGCACGGCGGGCCAGGTGAAGTCACGCGCCGGAGTGGCCAGCGCGGCGGGCGCCGCCACGGCAAGGTTCGACAGCGCCGGATAGGCACCGCTGCCGCTGGCGCCCTCGCGCCTGCGCCAGGCGGCATCCACGAACAGCTTCACGCGTTGCGCGGAGACCGGCTGGTGCGCGAAGCGGTAGATCGTGCCATCGCCCACCTGCGCGGCCAGTTCGCTCTGCGCGGCCCCATCGCCGGCGACGACCAGCACTACGTCGGGAAACTGCTGGTGCAGTCGCTGCGTGAGTTGCGCCGTGGCGCCGGGCACATGGGCCATGCCGGCATCGAGGAACACCACACCCACCAGGCCACCCATGAGGTGCTGGCCCAGGGAGGCCTCATCGGCGACGACCGTCAGGGATTCGGCGGGTACGGCGCCGGCCAGCGCCTCGACCAGCGAAGCGTCCCGGGTCAGCAGCACCAGATGCTCGGCGACACGGACGCGGCCTGCAGGCGGCACTGGGCCGGCGGTGACTTCCGCAACCAGGTTTTGATGGGGTGCAGGCATGGGCTTTCGCGTCAAACATGACGGAAGGCCGCCGGAATGTCGCGCGGGAGCACGGAATCTGTGAATCCGGTCTCCCGGCCGCCGCCGGGGGGGATCTTATGGTCTATTGGCGTTGCAACATGAACCGCGAACCGTGCCAGGACAGGATGGCGCCTTCCGGGGTGATGGACTCGACCCGGACCCCCTGCGGCGAGGTCTCCCCTTCCCTGAGTTTCGCCATGTTCAGGAAAATGAAGCGGTCGGCGGGGTTGGTGGAATAGGAATGCAGGTTGAGGGTGAGGTCCGGCAGGGAGGCGCCGGGCGCGGCCGCGGCCTGCTGGTAGGTCTGCACTTCCCCGCTGTTGCCGCCCGTGCTCTCGACGCCCCCGACCGTCGGCGGCGCCTCCCCGCTGGCACCGCGCGGCGGCTCGATGGCGGGCGCGTCATCCGCCGACGCGGCCACCGCGGGCGGCGCGTCCTGAGGGGTAACCACCGGCGGCGGCGGCGTGGCTTGCACCGGCGGCGCAGAGTTCGCGGTGGCCGCCGGCAGAGGGGGTGCGATGGGCGGAGGGGCCGCTGCCGTCACCGGCGTGGCCGGCGGTGCCGCCGGCGGCGTCGCAACGGTGTCGCTCCCCGCCGGCGCCGAACCATGCGTGCCGCGGATCAGGACGATCCCCAGGACCACCACGTTGATCAGCAGCAGACCGCCCAGCACCAGCAGCCACGGTGCCACGCCGTGCCGGGGTGGGGCCATCTTCACTTCGTACAGCGCCGGCGCATCGCCGCGCTGGCGTTCGGTCTCCGACTTCTTCAATGCGTCGAGGATGAAGGACATGCTCAGATCCCGTGTGCCGGAAGCGCCGCGAGCTGCGGCGAGTCCGGTCTGGCCAGGGCGCCGTTGAGGACCACCAGGGTCTGCACCCCGGCGACGCCGTCGGCCGTCAGCCGGTGTGCGCGCTGAAAGTCTCGCACGAGTTGCGACAGCTCTCCATCGTAGACGTCGCTTGCGCCGGGGGGCGCGGGCCTGCCGCTCAGTTTCGCCAGCTGCAGTCGCAGCTGCAGGACCTCGGCGCCGTGCATCCCCGGTCCCAGGGGCTTCGGATCGCGAGTCCCCGGACGCCACAGCAGGATGAAGTCGCCGAACCAGTAGCGGGACAGGTCCCCGATGCTCACCTGCTGTGCGCTGCCGCCGATATCGACGTGCGCCTCTTCGTCGCCCAGGGCCGTGAGCACGATCTGGCGGGCGGTGTCGGCATCATCGGTGAGCATCAGGATCGCAGGGCGGTTGTAGAGCCGCAGCTGCGCAATCGTGCCCTTCTGCACGTAGCACTCCAGTCCCTGCGCGGAGGCCTGCGTGCACGGATCCGCGGTGCCGGCCTTGTAATGCGCACCCCAGATGCTGAACAGTTCACCGAAGGCGGCGTCGGGCGTGGTCGCCGCGCTGTGCTCGGCGAGCAGCGATCCGAGCGTCGGCGCCGGTGCGCTCGCGCTCGCGGTGCTCACTGCCACCGGCGCCGGTGCGGAAACCGGTGCCGCGGCCCGGGCCGGTGCCGGGTGGCGGGTGGCGGCATGCGCGCGCAGCGGCGTGGCGCGGTCCCAGACGCCCAGGCGCCAGGCGGCGATGAGTCCGGCGGCAACGACCAGCACCGTCAGGGCCGCCGCGCCCCAGGGCAGCCACCAGGGCCACAGCTGCCGGCCGAACACTTCCATGGCGCCGCGGCGCACGAATGCGGCCCCGACCTGGTGGCGGTCCTGCGTATAGGCGCCCAGCAGCGCCCGATCGCACAGCACGTTGATGAGCCGCGGCACGCCCCGCGACAGGCGGTGCGCCTCGCGCAACGCCGAAGGGGTGAACAGATCGGAGGTGGCGCCCGCGACCCGCAGCCGGTGCCGGATGTAGGCGGCCGTCTCGGAGGCGGTGAGCGGACAGAGGTGGTAGCGGCCGGTGATGCGCTGGGCAAGCTGGCGCAGCTCGGTGCGGTCGAGCAGCTCGCGCAGTTCGGGCTGCCCGATGAGGATGATCTGCAGCAGCTTCTGGGTGTTGGTCTCGAGATTGGTGAGCAGCCGCACCTGTTCGAGCACTTCGGGCGCGAGGTTCTGGGCCTCGTCCACCACCAGCACCACGCGCTTGCCGTTGCCGTGCGCGCGCAGCAGGTAGTGGCTGAGGATGTCGACCAGGTCCTTGAGGCTGTTGGTGGCCTCGTCCTGCACACCGATCCCGAGCTCCTCGCAGATCGTCAGCAGGAACTCCGGCGCGGTCATGCGGGGATTGAGGATCAGGGCGATCTCGGCATGCTGCGGAGTCTGCGCCAGCAGCGAGCGCACCACGGTGGTCTTGCCGGTCCCGACCTCGCCGGTGAGCTGGATGAAGCCGCCGGCCTCGGTGACACCGTAGAGCAGATGCGCCAGCGCCTCCGCGTGTCGCTCGCTCAGGAACAGGTAGCGCGGGTCCGGGGTGATCGCGAAGGGCTTTTCGTTCAGCCCGAAGAAGGCCAGGTACATGATGCAATGCTACTCAAGACTGCTGGCGCGGCGCAGCGCCTGTTTGCCGAACCGCTCGCGGATGGCATCGACCGCCGCATCGACTCCGGCCGGCTGGGTGTCGAACAGGGCCAACTGAGTGGCCGGCGTGAGCTGTCGCAGGGCGACCCCGAGCAGCCGCAGCCGGGCCCCGGGGTGCTCGCCGAGCCATTGGTCCAGGAGTTCGACGGCCACCGCCGCGACGGTGCGCCGGTCCTGGGTCGCCGGCTGCACGGCCTTCTGGCGGGTGACGGTGGTGAAATCATGTTCGCGGATCTTGATGGCGATGCAGCCGGCCGAAAGTTCCCGGTCGCGGGTTCGACTGCAGGCGAGGTCCGCCAGTTCCGCAACGGCCCGGCGCAGCCGGCGCCGGTCCTGGATGTCCTCGTCGAAGGTATCCTCGGCGCTGATCGAGAGCTCCTGGCGTTCGTTCATCACCGGGCGGTCGTCGATCCCGGCGGCCCGGTCGCGGATGGCCTGCGCATGGCGGCCGAAGATCGGCCACAGTCGGGCATCGGTGGCGACGCGCAGCTCCCCCAGGGTGTGGATGCCCGCGGCCGTCAGCCGCAGACCGGTCTTGCCACCGAGGCCCGGCAGCCGGCGCACCGGCAGCGGGTCGAGCGTCGCGCGCAGCGTGGCCGGGGTCACGATGGTGAGGCCGTCCGGCTTGTGCAGGTCGGAGGCGATCTTGGCGACGAGCTTGTTGCCCGCGGCGCCCACCGAGGCGGTGAGGCCGGTGCAGTCGCGGATCCGCCGCTTGATCCGGGCGGCGATCAGCGGCACCGGCTCGCGGCTGGCGGTGACATCCAGGAAGGCCTCATCCAGCGAGAGCCCCTGCACCAGGGGTGTGAACTCGTTGAAGACCGCGAACACCCGGTGCGAGATGTCCTGATAGCGCGCCATGCGCGGCCGGATCACGACCGCCTCCGGACAGCGCTCCAGCGCCTGGCGCATGGGCATGGCCGAGCGCACGCCATACCGGCGTACTTCGTAACTCGCGGCGGCCACCACCCCCCGGGGCCCGTTGCCGCCGACGATCACCGGCAGACCGGCCAGGCGCGGGTCGTCATGCTGCTCCACGGACGCATAGAACGCGTCCATGTCCACATGCAGAACGGCCCGCGCGTCCACCCGCTACTCGACGGTGATGGTGATCTTCTTCGACACCAGCGGTGGGCTGTGGGGGATGTGGCTGGCATCGCCCATCACCAGCTGCAGCGTGTGCTTGCCGGGAGGCAACTTGGTCGCATCGAGCGTCACTTCGGTCTGCGCCTTGCCGTAATGCAGGATGTGATCGTCCGCAGGCAGCGGCACGCTCAGGTCAGAAGGCAAGGGCTGGTCGATCAGCAGATGGAAGTGACCGCTGTCGGGAGTCTTGTCGCCCGCGGGCGCCACGGCGATACCCTTGTGACCGAATTTGATGGTGACCGGGCTGGTGACCTTGGCGCCGGACTTCGGACTGATGATGTAGATCCTGGCACCCTTCGGCCAGAAGTGGTCGTCGGCGGCGAGGGCGGCGGTGGTCGTGGCGGCGGCAAACAGCAAGGCGGCGAGAGCGAGGGTACGCATGAGAGCTCCTTGGCGTGTGGGGCGCACAGCTTAGGCAGTATTGCGCGTGAAAGACAAACCGGGGGTACTCAAGGGTTGCCGGCCGCCAGTTCGTGCGGCGCAAAATCGTCCACGCGCACGATCTGCATCACCTTGCGATCAAACTCGAGCAGCCGCGCCCCTTCGGTCTCGGTCAGTATTCCCGCGGCGACCGCCTGGGAAATGCGGCCCGGAAGATCCAGGGCGGTCACCCGCCCCGGCTTCACGCCCTCTTCCCGGATGCGCTTCTCCAGCACTTCGGCGGCATCGGCCAGTCCCAGCACCTCCTGCAGGAGCCCGAGCGGACTGCGCTCGTTGAGCGTGGTGTAGGCATGCACGCCCAGTCGCCGGCGCGACGGGGTGTCGGCCGTCACCAGTTCGGCGACCCGTCGCGACAGCCGGTCCGAGGGGGCGAAGTAGGTGAGGCCGCGGGGGAAGATCAGGAGCCGCATCAGCCCGGCCAGGAAGCGGTTCGGGAAATTGCGCAGGAAGCCGTGCAGCTGCTCCTGCGCGAAGTACAGCAGGTTGCGGCAGGCCCATTCCACGATCGGCAGGTCGGCTTCGGGACGACCCTGGTTGTCATAGTGCTTGAGGACCATCGAGGCCAGGTACATGGCGGAGAGGACATCCCCCAGGCGCGCGCTCAGCGACTCCTTCTTCTTGAGGTACCCGCCGAGGGTCAGCATCGCCACATCGACGGCGAAGGCGAACGAGGCGCTGAAGCGTTCGACATGCTGGAAGTAGCGGCGGGTCGGCCCGTGATCGGGCACGCCCCGCCAGCGCGCGAAGGTCAGCGCCATGATCAGCGAGCGCACCGCATTGGAGAGGGTGAAGCCGATGTGACCGAACAGCGCCGCGTCGAACTGCGCGACCGCGGCCCGCCGGTCCGGGTTGCGTGCCGCTTCCATTTCGCGGCGCACGTACGGATGGCAGCGGATCGCGCCCTGGCCGAAGATGATGAGATTGCGGGTGAGGATGTTCGCGCCCTCGACCGTGATGGCCACGGGCACCGTCTGGTAGCCGCGGGCCAGGTAGTTGTTCGGCCCCAGGCAGATGCCCTTGCCGCCGTGCACGTCCATGGCATCGTTGGCGACCATGCGCCCCATCTCGGTGACGTGGTACTTGAGCATCGCGGAGGGCACGGAGGGTTTCTCGCCGCCATCGATGGCGCCGGCCGTGACCGATCGCGCGGCATCCATGGTGTAGGTGAGGCCGGTCATGCGGGCGAGGACCGCCTCCACGCCCTCGAAGCGCGCGATCGGCAGATTGAACTGCCGGCGCACGCGGGCGTAGGCGCCGGTCGCCCAGACGGCGGCCTTGGCGCTGCCGGTGGTGTTGGACGGCAGCGAGATGCAGCGGCCGACCGAAAGCTGCTCGACCAGCATCCGCCAGCCCTGGCCCGCCATGGCCGCGCCACCCACCAGGCAACTGAGCGGCACGAACACGTCCCGGCCCTCGATCGGGCCGTTCTGGAACGGGATGTTCAGCGGGAAATGGCGGCGGCCGATGGAGATGCCCGCGGTCTCGCGCGGGATGAGCGCGACCGTGATCCCGAGGTCGGTGCGCTCGCCGAGCAGGCGCTCCGGATCGAACATGCGGAAGGCGAGGCCGATGACCGTGGCGATGGGCGCCAGGGTGATGTAGCGCTTGGCGAAGTTCAGTCTCAGGCCGAGGATTCCCTGCTCCCGGCACACGATTCCCGTGTCCGGCACCGAGGCCGCATCCGACCCGGCGCGCGGCCCGGTCAGTGCGAAGCACGGAATCTCCTCCCCGCGGGCGAGCCGCGGCAGGTAGTAGTCCTTCTGCTCCCGGGTGCCGTAGTGATTGAGCAGTTCCGCCGGCCCCAGGGAATTCGGGACGGCGACGATCGAGGAACAGGTGGTGCTGCGGCTGGCGATTTTCGCAAGCACGCAGGAGTGCGCGTAGGCCGAGAATTCCAGGCCGCCGTAGGCCTTCGGGATGATCATCGCGAAGAAGCCCCGCGAGGTGAGGAACGACCAGACCTCGGGCGGCAGGTCGGCGCGGCGGTGGGTGATGTCCCAGTCATCCAGCATCGCGCACAGCTCCTCGCAGGGGCCGTCGAGGAAGGCCTGTTCGGCCTGCGAGAGCTGCGGGGGCCGGGCGCTCAGCAGCTTCTGCCAGCGCGGGGCGCCCGTGAACAGTTCACCGTCCCACCACACGGTGCCCGCCTCCAGCGCCTCCTTCTCCGTCTGCGACATCGAGGGCAGCAGCCGCCGGTAGGATTTGAGGAACGGACCGCTGATCAGCGCGCGGCGCAGGGGCCGCACCGTGAGCAGCCACAGCAGCGCGGTGAGCGCCCAGAGGATCGCCTTCCAGGTGGGTGCCGGTGGGGCGAGGAAGCAGTACAGCAGCAGCAGCACGGTGAGCGTGCCGCAGAACACGACCAGGCCCCGGCGCAGGTAGGTCAGGCCGACGACCGCCGCCAGGAACAGGACCGTGAGGATGGCGCCGTACATTATCCCAGCAGGTCTTTGACGCCCTCGCGCTCTTCCTTCAGCTCGTTCTGCGTGACGGTCATGCGCTTGCGGCTGGCCTCATCGACGGCCAGGCCCTGCACGATCTGGTACTCGCCGTTGCGGCAGGTCACGGGATAGGAATAGATGAGCCCTTCGGGAATGCCGTAGCTGCCATCCGACGGCACGCCCATGCTGACCCAGTCGCCTTCGGCGGTGCCCAGTGCCCAGGTGCGCACGTGATCGAGCGCCGCGGAGGCGGCGGAGGCCGCCGAGGAGGAACCGCGCGCCTTGATGACGGCCGCGCCGCGCTGCTGCACGACCGGAATGAAGGTCTCGTCCAGCCACTTCTGGTCCACGAGACCCTTCGCCGGCTTGCCGCCGACCGTGGCATGGCTCACGTCCGGGTACTGGGTCGCCGAGTGGTTGCCCCAGATGATCATCCTGCGGATCTGGTTGATGTGGGTGCCGGTCTTGAGGGCCAGCTGCGCCAGCGCGCGGTTGTGGTCCAGGCGCGTCATGGCCGTGAAATTGCGGGGGTTGAGGTCGCGCGCGTTGGCGCGGGCGATGAGCGCATTGGTGTTGGCCGGGTTGCCGACGACCAGCACCTTGACGTTGCGGTCCGCGGCTTCGTTCAGCGCCCTGCCCTGAGCGGAGAAGATCTGGGCGTTGGCCAGCAGCAGATCCTTGCGCTCCATGCCGGGTCCGCGGGGACGGGCCCCGACCAGCATCGCCGCATTGCAGTCCCGGAAGGCCACCCCGGCATCGTCCGTGGCGACGACCTTGTTCAGGGTCGGAAAGGCGCAATCGTCCAGCTCCATCACCACGCCCTGCAGGCCGGGCAGCGCCTGGGGAATCTCCAGCAGGTGCAGGTTGACCGGCTGGTCCGCGCCGAACATCTGGCCGGAGGCCACCCGGAACGCCAGGGCGTAGCCAATCTGGCCGGCGGCGCCGGTGATCGCGACATTCAAAGCTTGCTTCATGACGGGCTCCACGGAAGGTGACCGCCGATTCTACCGGGCCGGCCCGGACCGTGGGCCTGGGCAGGCCCCCTTCGGATCCGTGAACTGCATCTCACGTGTTGGGGCTTGACACATAGGTAGTGTTGTAGTTATATATAACACCAAGACGACCGGCCAGGCAGGGTGCCTCCCGGCGGCGATGGAAGGAGAAGGGATATGAACGCGAATACGGTGAACCTCAAGATCCTGGTCTGCGCGCTGATCGCGATGGCCCCGAATGCGCTGCTGATCCATGCGCTGAACGTGACGACCAAGGAGGCCCAGACCATCGGTCAGACCTCTCCCACGTCCGAGCACGCGGTGGACTCGTCAACGGCTGCCACTGTTCTGGTAGATTAGAACGCTACTAGCCCGACACGGGCGTCTCGGAGCGTTCATGGACCCGCAGTGGGAAGACAGTGTGCCGATATACCGGCAACTGCGGGACCGGGTGGTCGCGATGATTCTGGACGGGATCCTCAAGGAGGGCGACGCCTTGCCATCGGTGCGCAGCGTCGCCTCCGAATTCCGCCTCAACCCGCTGACCGTCCTCAAGGGGTATCAGCAACTTGTCGACGAGCATCTCGTCGAGAAGCGCCGCGGACGCGGCATGTTCGTCAGCAGTGGCGCCGGTGCCGCCCTGCTCAAGGACGAGCGCCAGCGCTTCCTCGAGGACGACTGGCCCAAGATCCACGCCACGATCGTGCGCCTGGGACTCTCCGCCCCCGACCTGCTCGGCGGCAGTCCCGCCAAGTCTGCATCCCCTGGAACATTACCGGACACGAACGATGACGGCAGTCATTGAGGCCCGCGGGCTGTCCAAGTCCTATGGGTCCAATCGGGCGCTCGACGATGTGACCTTCAGCGTCGCCCCGGGGCGCATCGTCGGCATGATCGGCGCCAACGGTGCCGGCAAGACCACGGCCCTGAAGGCCATTCTCGGCCTGACCAGCTTCAAGGGCGACCTCACGGTGCTCGGCCGCAATCCGCGCACGCAGCGCAATGACCTGATGCGCGACGTCTGCTTCGTCGCCGACGTGGCAGTGCTGTCGCGATGGCTCAAGGTCAGCCAGGCGCTCGATTTCGTCTCCGGCGTCCATCCGCGGTTCAACCGGCAGCGCGCCGAGGAATTCCTGCGGCACACCGACCTGAAGATGAACAGCCGCGTGCGCGAGCTGTCGCGGGGCATGGTGACGCAGCTGCACCTCGCGCTGATCCTGGCCATCGACGCGCGGCTGCTGGTGCTGGATGAGCCCACGCTCGGGCTCGACCTGCTGTACCGGCGGCAGTTCTACGACACCTTGCTGAACGACTACTTCGACAAGGAGCGCACCATCCTGCTCACCACCCACCAGGTGGAGGAGATCGAGCACCTGCTCACCGACGTGCTGTTCCTGCGGCATGGCCGGGTGACCCTGGCGGCCCCGGTGGAGACCCTCGCCGAGCAGTACGTGCAGCTGACCGTCGGGCCGGCGGAAGTCGCCGCCGCGCGCTCGCTGCGGCCGTTCTACGAGCGGGAGATCTTCGGCCGCACGGCCATGTTCTTCGAAGGCCAGACCCACGAGACCCTGGCCCAGCTGGGGGATGTGCGCACGCCCTCGATCGCCGACCTGTTCGTGGCGAAGATGCAGGCGGCATGAACACCCCGGAGCCCATTGACACCCCGGTCGCCGAACGGCATCCGCCGGTGCTGCGCACGCTCATCCGCCGCGAATTCTGGGAACACCGGGCACTGTGGATCGCACCGCTGTCGGTCGCGGTGCTGCTGCTGGTGCTCGCCATCATCGGCAAGGTCAGCTTCGACTCGAGTCTCGCGGCGCTGCCCGAGCAGCGCCGGGCGCTGTTCCGCGTCTCGATCTCGTACGCGGCCATCCCGCAGTTCGTGACCCTGGGGTTCATGATGCTGATCTACGCCGGGGACTGCCTGTACACCGAGCGCAAGGACCGCAGCATCCTGTTCTGGAAGTCGATGCCCGTCTCCGATGCCCTGACGGTGCTCGCCAAGGTGCTGGTGGTCATGGTGATCGTGCCGCTCGGGGTGTACGTGGTCTCCGCCATCACGACCCTGCTGATGTCCGGCATCTACGTGGTGCGCGCCTGGCAGGACCATGCGGGCGAGGTCTTCTGGGACGCCGGCACCTGGCTTCGGGTCCAGGGCGTCACCCTCGCGGCCGTACTGGCGGGGGTGCTGTGGTACGCGCCCCTGACCGCCTACCTGATGCTGCTGTCGGCCTGGGCACGGCGCAGCGTGTGGCTGTGGGTGTTCCTGCCGCCGGTGATCCTGATGATGGTCGAATGGTTTGCACTGCACTCCACCCACGTGATGGACCTGCTGTGGTACCGGATGGGCCGCGTGTTCGCCAACGGCGGCCCGGCGCTCCCCGGCTACGGCGATGCCGGCGCGCAGCACTGGACGCTGAACCTGCTGTTCGTGAACGTGAATCCGTTCCCGGTATTCATGAACGTGGACCTGTGGCTCGGGGTGCTCCTGGCCGCGCTGTTGATTGTCGCGACCATCCGCATCAGGCAGTATCGGGACGATACCTGATGTTCCCCAACCTTCCGTGTACCTGGAAAGCCGCCGCACAGCGCAGGGCATCGAACTCCACCTGACCGGCTCCTGGCGCGTCACCCACCTCGACGCACTGGAGCGCGAACTCGCGGCCGTCCCCTGCGGCGGCGGCGAGCACATCCTGATCGATGCGGCCGCGGTCGAGGCGCTCGACCTGTCGGCGAGCCTGAAGCTGCGCGATTTCCTGGGGCGCGCCGCCGCTGCCGGCGCCAGCGTCGAGTTCGCGGGTGCGCCCCCCGAGCAGCTGGCGTTGATCGCATCGGTCGGCGCCGCGCCCGCCGCGCATCCGGGCTTGCCCGGGCCGCACCACATCGAAGAGCCGGTCGAGGCCCTCGGGCGACGGGTGGTCGGCGGCTGGGACGACCTGGTGAGCGGCCTCGCCTTCCTGGGCCGCATCGCGGTGACCGCGTTCGGGGCGTGGTGCGCGCCGCGGCGGCTGCGGCCGATCTCGATCGCGCGACATATCTACGACACCGGCATCACCGCCATACCGATCGTGACGCTGATCGCGTTCCTGATCAGTGTCATCGTGGCGTACATGAGCGCGCAGCAGCTGGCGCGCTTCGGCGCGGAGCTGTTCGTCGTAGACCTGGTGACGATCGGCGTGCTGCGCGAACTGGGCGTGCTGCTGACGGCCATCATCGTCGCCGGCCGCTCCGGCAGCGCATTCGCGGCCGAAATCGGCGCCATGCACCTGAATGCCGAGGTCGACGCCCTGCGGGCCATCGGCGTGGATCCCTTCGAGGCGCTGGTGCTGCCGCGCGTGCTCGGTCTCACCATCGCCCTGCCGCTGCTGGCCGTGATCGCCGATGCGGTGGGTCTGACCGGCGGGGCACTGCTGTGCAGGTACCTGCTGGATATCCCCCTGCCGCAGTACCTGACGCGCATGAACGAGGCCATCGCGCCGACCACCTTCTGGGTGGGCGTGGTGAAGGCGCCGGTGTTCGGCATGCTGATCGGCCTGGCGGGCACCTACCGCGGCATGCAGGTGCGCGGCTCGTCGCGGGAGCTGGGCCGGCTGACCACGGTCGCCGTGGTGCAGGCCATCTTCGTGGTACTGCTGGCCGATGCGCTGTTTGCCGTGCTGTTCATGGCCATGGACATCTGATGGCGCCGCGCGTCGAAGTGCGGGGCCTGGTGAACCGCTTCGGCAGCCAGGTGGTGCATGACGGGCTGGACATGACCGTCGAGCCGGCCGAGATCTTCGGCATCGTCGGCGGCTCGGGCGCCGGCAAGTCGGTGCTGCTGCGAAGCATCCTCGGCCTGCAGCAGCCGATCGCCGGCAGCGTGCGCCTGAACGGCGTCGACGTGACCGGCATGACGCGCCGCGAGCTGCGGGCGGTGAAGGCCGGCTATGGGGTCACGTTCCAGGAGGGGGCCCTGTTCAGCGCCCTGACCGTGCGCCAGAACGTGCAGCTGCCGATGCTCGAATACCTGAAGCTCTCGGACGGCGACCTGGACGAGCTCGCCATGCTGAAGGTGCGCCTGGTGGGACTGCCCGCGGAAGCCGCGGACAAGTTCCCCGCCCAGCTCTCCGGCGGCATGATCAAGCGCGCCGCGCTGGCGCGGGCGCTGGCCCTGGACCCGCAGCTGCTGTTCCTGGACGAACCGACCGCCGGGCTGGACCCGATCGGCGCCGCGGCGTTCGACGAACTGCTGCTGTACCTGCATCGGCACCTGCACCTGACGGTGGTCATGATCACCCACGATCTGGACACGATCTTCCGTACCTGCAATCGTGTCGGGGTGATCGTCGACCAGCGCATGGTGAGCGATACCCTCGAGGGCATCATGGGCAACCCGCACCCCTGGATCCAGGCGTACTTCCACGGCGTGCGGGCCCGCGGCTACGGCGCGCGCGCCGGAGGAACCGATGGAGCGTGAAGCGAACTACGCGGCCGTGGGCGCCTTCGTGCTGCTCATCACCGCCATGGCGGGCCTGTTCGTGTACTGGTACACCGACGCGCGCGAGCACCGCGATTTCACCCGCTACGAGGTCTACTTCGATGGCAGCGTCAGCGGCCTGACCCCGGGCGCGCCGGTGCGCTATCTCGGCGTGAACGTCGGCCGGGTGGTGTCGATGTACATCGACCACCGCAACGCGAGCCGCGTGCAGGTGATCGTCGACATCGACTCCGCGACCCCGATCTCGGACCAGTCCGTCGCCGAACTGTCGCAGCAGGGCGTCACCGGCGTGCTGTTCATCGACCTGCTGCGCAACGCCCCCAACAAGCCGCTGCTGGAATCGGTGCCGAGCGAGCGCTATCCGGTCATCCGCTCCTCGCGCTCCAACATCGATCTGCTGCTCGCGAGCCTGCCGGAGATGGTGGGTCGCGCCACCGAGGTGCTGGGCCGCGTCGACCGGCTGCTCAACGAGGACAACCTGGATTCCATCTCGCATGCGTTCGCGAACCTGGACCACACCACGCGCGATCTGCCGCCGACGCTGCACGACCTGCGGGCGCTGATCGCCGACCTGCACGAAACCTCGGAAGAGTTCCGCGCGACGGCCGCCAGCGTCCGCGGCGTGACGGATGCCGCGGGCCCGCAGCTGCGCGATGCGGTGAACCACATCGCCGTGGTCGCGCAGCAGCTGAGCGATGCCACCTCTAACCTCGATCAGATGATCCGCGACAACCGCAGCGACGTGCGCGCCTTCACCCGTGACAGCCTGCCGCAGGTGCAGCGGCTGCTCGGCGACAGCCGCGCCGCCGTCGGCGAGGTGCGCGAGCTGGCGCACAGCCTGCGCGAGAATCCCTCGCAGCTGCTGTTCGAGAAGCCGGACCAGGGAGTGGCGATTCCCCCATGAAACACCTGCGCCTGCCGCTCGTTCCGCTGACCCTGGCACTGGGGGGGTGCTCGGGGCTGTTCCACAGCAGTGCACCGCAGCTGCAGCTGTATGTCCTGCAGGCGCCGGCGCCCCAGGCCGCGAACGCCGCACGGTCCGCGAGCGGTCCCACCCTGCGGCTCGCGCTGCCGCTGCCGGCCCCGGGCCTGGATACCGATCGCATCGCGCTGACGCACCCGCAGAACCGTCTCGACTACTACGCGCGCAGTCGCTGGAGCGCGCCGCTGGGCGAGGTGTTCGCGGACCTGGAACTGGCCACGTTCCGGGGCCGCCCCGCCTGGAGCGCGGTGGCGGATGACCGCAGCACCCTCAACACCGACTACCTGCTGCAGACCTCGATCGACCGGTTCAACGCCGAGTACGCCGCCGACTCCTCCCCGCCGCGGGTGCGGGTCGAGCTGCACTGCCTGCTGATCCGGCGCGGCGACGGCGCGCTGCTCGGCAGTTTCGGCAGCAGTGCCGACGTGCAGGCGCAGGCGAATCGCATGGGCAGCGTCGTGGCGGCGTTCTCGGCCGCGGCGGATGCGGCGCTGGTCGCGGTCGCCGACCAGGCCCAGGCCATGCTCAGGTCCGCGAAATCCCCAGCAGCTCCATGACGCGGTAGGTCCAGTAGCGCAGCTGCGAGGGATCGGTCCAGGTATCCGCATCGGCGGTGTACTCGATGCCCGGCGGACCGCGCTCGTTCCAGAGCGTATCGAAGAACGCCTGGGCGCTGGCCAGCGGCGCCGCCGTCGGCGGACCGGAGACGGCGGCATCGAGCGCCAGGTCGTAGTCGCCGAGGTCCCGGCGGGTGAGACTCGCCGAACCCGTGGCCAGCCAGGTCGGCCCCCTGCCGTGGATCAGGACCAGGGCGGCGCGGAACTGCTCGGTGTGGGTGCGGTACCAGGCGACGTGGATCCGGCCGTCGCTGGCCGCGAGCAGTTCGCTGCCCACGGACTGGTTCGCGCTGCGCCACAGCGATGCGTTCTTCTGCGGGTCGAGGATCATGCGCACCATGGCGCCGCGGCGGCTCGCCGCGAGCAGCGCCGCGATCACGCTGCGCTCGGAGAGAGCGTCGCTGGCGATGTCGATGCTGTCGCCGCTGCGGGCGGCGGCGATGTGCGACAACACCGCCGTGCGGATCGCGCCTTCCCCCAGCCATTGCAGCTGCAGCGCCTCGCCGCCGGCCGTCGCGGCCAACGCCGGTGGCGTCTCGCGCGGCGTGAGCGAGCCGCGCCAGCCGAAGGCATGGGCCAGGGCCAGTTCGCTCGCGAGCAGCGGTTCGACCACCACGCCCCGGACCTGCAGTGCCGTGACGGTGTGGATGCTGCTCGCCATGGCGGGTTCGGCGCTGCCGACGAGCGCCGTGAGCTCGCCGTGCGCGTCGTCGGCGATGAGGAGGCGGCGGTCGGAGGACTTGAGGTTGGCCAGCTGCGCCCAGGCGCGCGCCGTCAGCGGCGGCCCGTCATCACTGAAGGGGTTGGGCAGCCAGCCGTGGGCGGCGTCGGGCTCGCCCCACCACCGGAAGGTCAGCCGCCACAGGCCCGAGTACAGGATGTTGCGATCCCGCAGGCGCGCCAGGTCCGCGGTCACCACCTGCACGCCGGCGGCGCGCAGCCGCGCGAACTGCGGCCCCGGGGCGGATCCGTACAGGTCGTTGACCGGATCGGCCATGACCAGCACCTGCAGCCCCGGCACCGCGGCCTTGCGCGCCACCAGCGCATCCATCAGCTGCGTCGCCATGGGCGTGAGTGCGGTGACGGCGTCGGGCGCCGTGCGGTGCATGTCGTTGCAGAGATGGCAGTCCAGGATCAGCAGGTTGCGGGCTTCGCCGATGCTGTGGAGCATGGCGTCGAAGATGGTATGGGTGTTGAAGCCGCGGCCGTAGGCGTCGGCTCCCGTGATGTCGTCGAGGAAGGTCACATCGCCCGCCGCGACCGCCTGCGGGGTACTGGCCAGGCGCGTACCCGGGGGCAGGGGGCGGGTGGCGTTGTACGCAGTGACCGCGACCCACACCGCCACGAGGGCGGCACCCACCCAGCGGGCCCACGGTGCCTTCATGCCCGCCTCAATTGCGCGACATCATGCCCGGCGGCTCGCCAGTCCCGTGCGGTGGATGAGATTGCCGAACGGCGCCTCGCCCGCCGCCTGCCGCGCCAGCAGCGCGAGCAGGGCGTCGATGGTGTTGGCGTCGCTGAAGAGCTTGCCCTGGCCGTACTGGCAGCGGTGCTCGCACAGGAAGTCGAGATGGCGTTGCGACTCGATGCCTTCGGCCACCACGTCCAGCCCGAGGCTGCGGCCCATGTCGATGATGGTGCGCACGATGGTCGCGTCGCCGGCGTCCTCGGAGACATCGCGGACGAAGGACTGGTCGATCTTCAGCGTACCGATGGGGAACTGCTGCAGCGCCGACAGCGACGAGTAGCCGGTGCCGAAATCGTCGATCGACAGGTGCAGCCCCATTTCGTGCAGCTCCCCCAGCAGCCGCACCGTGCGCTGCGTGTCGGCCATCAGGGTCGACTCGGTGATCTCCAGTTCGAAGTGGCCCGGCGACACGCCGTGGCTGCGGAACACCGAGCGGCAGCGCAGGATGAAGCTCGCCTCGCGCAGCTGCTTGAGCGACAGGTTCAGCGAAATGCGGCCCGGATCGGGGACCTCGGCCTGCAACCGCCGGTAGTCCATGCAGACGCGGTTCAGGACCCACTCGCCGATTTCCAGGATCAGGCCGGTTTCCTCGGCCAGCGGGATGAACTGACCCGGGGAGATGTCGCCATGCCCCGGCAGGCGCCACCGCAGCAGCGCCTCGGCGCCGATCACCCGGCCGTCGGACAGGTCCACCTTCGGCTGGTAGTGGATCATCAGCTCGTCGCGCTCCAGCGCGCGGCGCAGCTTGCTCTTGAGCATCAGCCGCTCGACCGCGGCGGCGTTCATCTCGGGCGAATAGAACGCGAAGGTGTTGCCGCCGTTCTGCTTCGAGTAGTACATGGCCGCATCGGCGTTGCGGATCAGGTCGATCACGTTCTCCGCGTCGCGCGGGCAGAAGGCGATGCCGATGCTCGCCGAGAGGAACAGTTCGTGCTGGTTCAGCTGGAAGGCGCGGTTGATCTCGGTGAGCACCGCGCGGGCCAGGTGCGCGATCGGGCCGCGGTTGTCGGTGTCCAGCGGCAGGCCTTCCATGAACACCGCGAACTCATCCCCCGCCAGCCGTCCCAGTACCGCGTCCTTCGGCAGGGACCGCGTCAGGCGCTCGGCCAGCACTTCCAGCGCGCGATCGCCCGCGCCGTGACCGAAGGTGTCGTTGAGTTCCTTGAAGCGGTCCAGGTCCAGGTACAGCAGCGCGACGCCCTGGTTGTTGCGCACGCCGCGGGCGATGGTCTGCTGCAGCAGGTGCTGGAACTGCATGCGGTTGGGCACCCGGGTCAGCGTGTCGTAGCGGGCGAGATAGCGGATGCGGCGCTCGGTGCGCTTCTGCTCGGTGATGTTGCGGGCGACGAAGATGTAGCCCTGGAACTGCGGATCATCGCTGGCCAGCTGCGAGCCGGTCAGCGACACCGGGATGCTCGGCCCGCCGCGCGTCAGGACCAGGGTCTCGCGCGACTCGCGGGCGGCGCGGGCCAGATCGAACGCCGGACGCTCGCGCTCCTCGAGGATGAAGGTGATGTTGCGGCCCTGGATCTCCGCCTCGCTGTATCCGAGCAGCTTGCAGGCGGCCTGGTTGACGATGCGCACCACGCCGTCCGGGGAGCTCACGAACACCGCGTCGGTCATGCCGTTGAGCACGCTGGTGAGGTAGTTCTTGGTGATCGTGGTCTGGCGCAGCTTGTAGCGCATGTGTTCCAGCGCCTGCTGCAGGTCGCCGAGTTCGTCGCGGCGCACGATGTCGACCGGGCGGGTGTAGTCACCCTGGCCGAACCGTTCGGCGCTGCGGATCAGGGCGGTGATCGGCTGCTCGAGCCGGAACCCGGCGCGCCAGGCCAGCCACGCGGCCACGAGTCCCGCGGCACCGGCCAGGATCGCGGCCAGCGCGAGACCGGTGAGCAGGTCGCTCTCGCCGACCAGGTGCAGGCGCCGCAGCAACTCGCCCGATGCCGCGACGCGGGCCGGAGTGACCACCGGCGCCGGGCCCGGCGTCACGGTCGCATGGACCGCGGCCTGTGCCAGGGATTCGACGCGCTGCGAGTGCACATGCAGCTGCCAGGCGAAGAGGCCGATGATTGCAAAGGCCGCCAGCACCACTGCCAGAAAAGCGGTGCTGGCATACTTGAGTTTCAGGCTGACGGCATTCACGGAATCTCGCCCGCCGCCGCGCCTGTGACGCACAGCGACACTTCCCCCTTTTTTCCAAACAATCCTTGGGTTTTGGGGATCTTACCTGCGAGAGCAGGATGGCGCTACGGCTCAGCGGCGCTGGGCCCAGGCGTTGCGGATGTAGCCGACCATCAGGTTGCGGACCGTGGCCATGGGGTCGTCGAGGGCCGAAAACACCTGCGGATTGCGCCGCAGGAGGCGCCAGTTCTCACTGCGCAGCACCCGGTTAAGGTAACCGAGGTTGCGCTCGATCATGTCCATGTAGGGGTTGTGGCCGCCGTAGAGGGCCTCGACGTTGTGATAGGCGCCGTTGAAGGCCCCATCCAGTCGTTTGGCCCGGGTTTCCGCCACGAATTCAGGGGTTTGCCGCAGTACGTCCAGTCCCGACGCGTAGCGCACCTGGCGCCCGCCGTTGGAGCTGATCGGCAGCGCCATGCCGCCCAGGACGAATTCCGGGTAGAGCCGGTCGCGGCATTTCTCCAGGTAGCAGCGATCGGCCATCTGGCCGATCATGTCGGCGGTCCCGATCAGGTGTCCCAGGGTCTTGTCCTTGGGGTCGGCCACGACGATGCGGTCGAAGGGCACCTCGTAGCCGGTGTAGTGGATGACTTCCCGGGCGACCGGTGCCCAGCCCGACATCTGGATGCGGGGCAGGTAGTCGGCCAGGAACTCGGCGCCGCGCGAGACGTGCACGCGCGTGAGCTCGGCACCGTGGCGACAGTCGCTGTCGTCCTTGCGGCGCAGATACCCCACGTCGTGGAACAGGCCGATGACGAGGCCCGCCGCCGCGCGCTCCGCGCCCAGCTGCTCGGCGGGCGCATGGCTGCGGTCATAGCCCGCCACCAGCCGCGCCAGGGCCAGCGTCACATCGAGGGTGTGCTGGCGGTCGTGGTAGACGGTATCGACGCCGTAGTAGTCCGGCACGTTGCCGGCGAACATGCGGTCGAACTGGTCGAAGGCGCGCGTCAGCGGCTCGAAAGGGAAGTCCTGCCAGGTCGCGTGGCACAGTTCCTCGACCGCCTCGCGCACCGCAGCCGTCGAACTCACCTGCACCGTGCCCGTCACGTCGAAGTCGTTTAGCCGCGCCTTGCCCATGATTCTCCCGAATGGCGCAGCATAGGCACGCCCCGCGCACGTGACCAGCGAACTGCGCACACTTTCAGGCAACGGACCGATATGTAAAAGGCTCAGCTCACGCCGCAATCCCGTGTTGCCGCAGCAGCGGCCCCACGTCCGGCCTGCGTCCGCGGAAGGCCACGAAGGCATCCAGCGCGTCGCGGCTGCCGCCTTGCGAGAGGATGCAGTCGACGAAGCGCCGCGCCGTCTGCGGGTCGAACACATCGGTCTCCTCGAACGCCGCGAAGGCATCCGCGGCCAGGACCTCCGCCCACTTGTAGCTGTAATAGCCGGCCGCGTAGCCCCCCGCGAAGATGTGACCGAAGCTGTTCGCGAACCGGTTCCATTCCGGCACGGCGATCACGGACACCCGGGCACGGACCTCCTCGAGCACGGCATTGATCCGGGCGCCGCGCGCGGGGTCGTAGCCGGCGTGCAGCGTGAAATCGAACAGGGCGAACTCGAGCTGCCGCAGCATGTGCAGGCCGGCCTGGAAACTGCGGGTGCGCAGCAGCTGCGCGAGGGTATCCGGCGGCAGCGGCTCGCCGCTCGCGACGTGCACCGCGATCCGGCGCAGCACGTCCGGGTGCCAGGCGTAGTTCTCCATGAACTGGCTGGGCAGCTCGACCGCATCCCAGGCGACGCCGTTGATGCCGGCGAGGGTCGGATAGCCGACGCGCGTGAGCAGGTGGTGCATGCCGTGGCCGAACTCATGGAACAGGGTGACCACGTCGTCGTGGGTGAGCAGCGCCGGCTGCCCGGGCGCGGCCTCGAGGAAATTGCACACCAGGTAGGCCACCGGCAGCTCGGTCGCCCCACCCATGCTCTTGCGGCCCACGCACTCGTCCATCCAGGCGCCGCTGCGCTTGTTCGGCCGCGCGCACGGGTCGAGGTAGAAGCTGCCGCGGGCCGCGCCATCGGCATCGTGGATCTCGAAGTAGCGCACGTCCGGATGCCACACGGGAACCGCGGCGCGCTCCACGATGCGCACCCCGAACAGGCGCTTCGCCACATCGAACAGTCCGTCGAGCACCCGCGGCAGGGCGAACCACGGGCGCAGCTGCTCCTGCGACACGGAGTACCGCTCGCGCTGCAGCCGCTCGGACCAGAAGCTCATGTCCCAGGGGGCGAGCTTCGCGCCGGCGAATTGCTCCAGTTCGCGCAGCTCCCGCTCGGCCGCCGGCCGGCTCGCCGCGCGCAGCTGCTCGAGGAACGCGAACACCTCGGCCGATGTTTTCGCCATGCGGGTGGCGAGGGCGTAGTCGGCGTAGCTTCCGAAGTCCAGCAGGCGCGCCAGTTCGTGGCGCACGCGCATGATGTCCTCCATCACCGACGCATTGTCCCAGCGGGCCCCGTCGGATGCCCGGTCCGAGGCGCGTGTGGTCCAGGCTTCGTAGAAGGTCTGGCGCAGCGCCTGCGATTGCGCCTCCGACATCACCGACACGTATACCGGCTGCTCGAGGCCGAGGCGATAGCCGCCCGCGTCGCCCGCGGCGAGCCGCGCGCGTTCGACGATGGCGGGGTTGAGCCCTGCGAGCTGCGCGGCATCGGTGAGGTGATGCGACCAGGCATTGGTGGCATCGAGCACGTTCTCTTCGAATTTCGCGGTCAGCTGCGTCAGTTGCTGCATCAGCTCCTTGAAGCGCGCCTTGCGCGGCGGATCCAGGGTCACGCCGGCGAGGCGGAATTCGCGCAGCCGGTGCTCCAGCACCCGCCGCTGCGTCGCGTCCAGCGTCCGGTCGGTGTCGCTGATGTGCTGGCAGGCGCGCCACAGCGCCTCGTTCTGCGCAAGGTCCGTCTGCCAGGCCGACAGCAGCGGCAGGCAGGCGTTGTAGGCTTCGCGCAGGTCCGGGGAATTCAGCACCGCGTTCAGATGGCTCACCTGCGACCAGACGCCCGCCAGCTCGTGCTGCGAGTCCTCGAGCGGTTCGATGAGCGACCGGAAGGTCGCCACCGGCGCCGCCAGCAGCGCGTCCAGCTGGGCGCGGTTGCGTTCCAGCAGCAAGCTGATCGCGGGCAGCACGTGCGCGGCGCGGATCTCGCCGAAGCGGGGCAGGGGGTTGCGCAGCAGCAGCGGGTTGTCGGTGGGGTGGATATCGCTCGACATGGGAACTCCTCCAATGCAGCCCTGATTCTAGCCGTCGCTGCCCTCAAGTGCCTGTAATATGGGCCGATACAGTGTGCACAAGTGGCGATGGAGCCTTTGGATCAATGACCGACCAGTACGACCTGATCGTGATCGGCGGCGGCAGCGGCGGGTTGGCCTGTGCGCAGCGGGCCGTGGAATACGGCGCGCGCGTGCTGCTGGCCGAGAGCGGGCGCCTGGGCGGCACCTGCGTGAACGTGGGCTGCGTGCCCAAGAAGGTCATGTGGAACGCGGCCGAGATCGGTGCCGTGGCCGAGGACAGTTCCGGCTACGGGTTCCACTTCGGCGCCGTGGCCCACGACTGGGCCATGCTCAAGGCCGGACGGGATGCCTACGTGCATCGGCTGAACGGCATCTACGAAAGGAACCTCGCGCATCGCAAGGTCCAGCTCGCCCGCGGCCATGCCCGCATCACCGCACCCCACAGCGTCGAGATCGACGACTGGCATGCCACCGCGCAGCACATCGTGATCGCCACCGGCGGCTCGCCGCAGGTGCCAAATCTCCCCGGCGCCGAGCTGGGCATCACCTCGGACGGTTTCTTCGAGCTGGAGGAGCGGCCGGCGAGCGTCGCCATCGTCGGCAGCGGCTACATCGGCGTGGAACTGGCCGGCATCATGGAGGCGCTGGGGAGCGAGGTCACCCTGATCGTGCGGGGTGAGTCGGTGCTGAGGCATTTCGACGCCATGCTGGGCGCCTCGTACGTGGAGATCGCACGCGACCACGGCATGCACATCGTCCACAACGCGCTGACCGAGGCCGTCACCCGCAACGGCGATGGCAGCCTGCAGATCCGACTGGCCGGCGGCCGCCAGGTCGGACCGGTGTCGAAACTGATCTGGGCGGTCGGACGCACGCCGCGCACCCGCGACCTCGGGCTCGAGAGCGTCGGGGTGAAGCTCGACGATCATGGCTTCGTGCTGACCGACAAGTTCCAGGACACAAACGTCCAGGGCATCCATGCCATCGGTGACGTGACCGGCCGGGCGCAGCTGACCCCGGTCGCCATCGCGGCCGGCCGGCGCCTCGCCGACCGGCTCTGGGGCGGCCAGCCGGAGCGTTTCCTCGACTACCAGAACGTGCCCACCGTGATCTTCGGCCATCCGCCCATCGGTACCGTCGGATTGACCGAGGCGGAGGCGCGTGCCCAGTACGGCGCCACCGTACAGGTCTACCTCTCGGCGTTCGTCCCCATGTACCACGCGCTCACCACCCGCAAGCCGCGCACGCACATGAAACTGGTCTGCGCCGGGCCCCGGCAGCAGGTCGTGGGCGTGCACGTCATCGGGGCCGGCGCCGACGAGATGATGCAGGGCTTCGCGGTAGCGGTGCGCATGGGCGCGACCAAGAACGATTTCGACGATACGGTGGCGATCCATCCGACCAGCGCCGAAGAGCTGGTCACGATGCGCTAGGCGCCGGCCGCAAGGGCCGCGAGCACCGCTGCCGTGTCGGGGCGCACGCCGCGCCACAGCTCGAAGGATTCCGCGGCCTGCTCCACCAGCATGCCCCAGCCCTGCGCCAGGCGGCTGCAGCCGTGCTGCTTCGCCCAGGCCAGGAAGGCGGTGCCGCCGCGCGCGTACGACATGTCGTAGCAGAAGGTGGTCGCGTGCAGCACCGTGGCCGGCACGGCCGGCACCTCGCCTGCAAGACCCGCAGAAGTGGCATTGATGACGATGTCGAACGCCCCACGACCGGCCAGCCGATCCAGGCTCGAGCCCTGGACCGGACCCAGCGCGCCGAAGACCCGCGCCAGTTCCTCGGCGCGCCCGCCGGAGCGGTTCGCGATCATGACCCGTTCGGGGGACTGGTCCAGGAGCGGGGCAATCACGCCTCGCGCGGCGCCGCCGGAGCCGACCATCAGGATGCGGGCGCCCGCCAGGTCCACCTTGAGGTTGGCCGTCAGGTCCCGGACCAGCCCGGCGCCGTCGGTGTTGTCACCGGTGATGCCATCGGCGTCCATGAGCAGGGTGTTGACCGCGCCGGCGCGCGCGGCGCGTTCGCTCATGGAGCGCACCATGGCGACGGCGCCGACCTTGTGCGGCACGGTCACGTTCAGCCCCGCCCCGCCGCGTCGCCAGAACTCCATGACGAAGGCGTGCAGGCCCTCGGGCGGGACGTCATGCGGGCGATAGACCATGTTCTGCCCGCGCTGGCGCGCGAACATGCCATGGATGAACGGTGAACGGCTATGGGCCACCGGATGGCCGATGACGCCGTATTCGGTGGGTGATTCAGCCATGCATGGTGCTCCTCGGGTCCGGCGTCTCCTCGACCAGGCAGCCCCCGGTGCCGGCGGCGTCGAGCGAGTCGACCAGCCGCGGCAGCCACAGCCGCATGCGTTCGGCCAGCTGGTAGGGCGGATGGATGATAACCAGGCCGGATCCGTTCAGGGCAACGCGCGAGTCGCACGGATGCAGCCACAGCTCGCTGACCAGCGCCGGTTGCCGCAACGCGCCGAGCAGCCGTCTGCGCCACGGCTGGCTGTCGCGGGCGTCCTTGATGGGATACCACAGGAAGATGACGGCGGTGGCGAAGCGCCTGAGGATGTCATCGATGGCGGCGCGGGCCTGGCCGAAATCGCGGGAGCTCTCCTCGTACGGCGGATCGATGAGCACCAGTCCGCGCCGCTCGGCCGGCGGCATGTGGGCGCGCAGCTTCTGGTAACCATCGCCGATCTCGACCCGCACGTTCGCGCGGTGGGCGACGGCACGTTCGAGCGCATGCGCTTCGGGCGGCTGGATTTCGACCAGCACCGCGCGGTCCTGCCCGCGCAGCGCCGCGGCCGCCAGCAATGGTGAGCCCGGATAGGCGTTGCGGTCGTTCAGGAGTTCGCGCCAGTGCCTGACGGCAGCGCCGTAGGCGATGAGTTCCGGGAACTCGCCCGGATCGTGCAGCAGTCGCGTCAGGCCCGAGCGCGAGGCGCGGCCGGCCGCGGACTCGGACAGGTCATAGGCGCCGCGTCCGGCGTGGGTCTCCAGGTACAGGAAACCCTTGTCCTTCTTCTGCAGGCCCGCGATGCCGGCGAGCAGCGTGACGTGCTTGTGCACATCGGCGAAGTTGCCGGCGTGGAAGCTGTGCCGGTACTTCACACCGGCAACTTAGGCCTCGGCCTTGGCGCCGCGGGCCGGCGCCTTGCGGCGCGCTGGCTTTGCGGCGGCCTTCGCCGATTTGGCCGACTTCGCCTTTTTCTTCTTCCTGACCGGCGCGGCGGCACCGTGGGTCGCGCCGTTGGCTTTCGCGCCGGCCGGCGCGGCCGCGACCCTGCTGCCCTTGGCGCTGCGCTTCGCGCCCGTCTCGCCGGATGCTCTGGCCGCCGGCGCCGCCGCGGCCCCGCGCCTGCCGCGGCCGAAGCGATTGCCGCGCACCGGGGCGGCGGCGAGCAGTTCGCGGCATTCCTCGAGGGTCAGGGTCTTCGGGTCGCGTTCCTTCGGGATCCGGGCGTTCTTGAGCTTGTCGCTGATGTAGGGCCCGTAGCGGCCATTGAGCACCTGGATGTTGTCGACGCCGAAGTCCCTGATGATGCGGTTGGCATCGGCCTCCTGCTTCAGGCGGATCACTTCCAGGGCCCGCTCCAGGCTCACCTCGTAGGGATCGTCGTCCTTGAGCGAGACGTACTTGTCGCCGAACTTGAGGTAGGGGCCGAAGCGGCCGATGTTGGCGACGATGGCTTCGCCCGCCTCATTGGCACCGAGGGTGCGCGGCAGCTTGAACAGTTCCAGCGCCTGGGCGTGCGTGATGGTGTCCATCTTCTGCCCGGGACGCAGGCCCGCGAACTTCGGCTTTTCCTCGTCGTCCTTGGTGCCGATCTGCACGAACGGCCCGAAGCGGCCCATGCGTACCGTCATCGGCTTGCCGGAGACCGGGTCGGTGCCGATCTCGCGCGCCTGGGCGACCTCGTCGCGCGAGACGGTCTTCTCGATGGTCTGCACCTGGTGGATGAACGGCTTCCAGAACTTCGACAGCGGCGTGACCCATTCTTCCTCGCCGCGCGATATGGCGTCGAGCTCGTCCTCCATTTCGGCCGTGAAGCCGTACTGCACGTACTGGTTGAAATGCAGGGTGAGGAAGCGGTTGACGATCTTGCCGATGTCGGTGGGGATGAAGCGCCGGTTGTCCATCTCGACGTACTCGCGGTCCTGCAGGGTCGAGATGATGGACGCATAGGTCGAGGGACGGCCGATGCCGTATTCCTCCAGGGCCTTGACCAGGGAGGCCTCCGAGTAGCGCGGCGGCGGCTCCGTGAAGTGCTGCTCGGCGCGGATGCCGAGGAGCGTCACGGTCTCGCCCTCGTTCATGGCCGGGAGCACGTGGTCGGCGTCGTCCACCTTGGCGTCGTCGGCGCCCTCCTGGTAGACGGCGATGTAGCCGGGCTTGACCAGCGTCGAGCCGTTGGCCCGCAGCAGATGACGCCGCTCGCCATCGGGGCCGGCGAGCAGGTCCACGGCCACCGTATCGAAGGTGGCATGGGTCATCTGGCAGGCCACCGCGCGGCGCCAGATCAGCGAATACAGCTTGAAGAGGTCCGGCTCCAGGTACTTCTCGATGTCGGCCGGGACCACTGCCGCCGAGGTGGGACGGATGGCCTCGTGGGCTTCCTGGGCATTCTTCGACTTGGTCTTGTAGAAGCGCGGTTCCGGATCGATCGCCTCCGCACCGTACAGCTTCACCGCCACCTGGCGGATCTCGCCGATCGCCTCGGCGGCGAGCGACACCGAATCGGTACGCATGTAAGTGATGAGACCGACCGCGCCCTCGCCGATATCGATGCCCTCGTAGAGCTGCTGCGCCAGCCGCATGGTGCGCCGGGCGTTGAAGCCGAGCTTGCGCGCGGCTTCCTGCTGCAGGGTCGAGGTGGTGAAGGGCGGTGCCGGGTTGCGCCGTCGCTGCTTGCGGTCGATCGCCAGGACCGTGAGCGCACCCGGGGTGCCGCGGCCCTCGTACTGGAAGCCGCCGCCGGCGGCGGTCTGGATGGTGCGCTCGACCTCGCGCGCCATGGTCTCGTTGGTGAAGCTGAACTGCTCGACCTTGGCGCCGCCGTACTCGATGAGCTTCAGCGGGAAGGACTGCCGCGAATGCTCGCCCTCGCCATCGAGGGTCCAGTATTCCTGGGCCCTGAAGGCCTCGATCTCGGCCTCGCGCTCGCAGATCATGCGCAGCGCGGGCGACTGCACGCGTCCGGCCGACAGGCCGCGCCGCACTTTCTTCCACAGCAGCGGCGAGAGATTGAATCCGACCAGGTAGTCCAGGGCGCGCCGCGCCTGCTGCGCGTTCACCAGCGGCGCGGAGACCTCGCGCGGTTCGGCCACCGCCGCGCGGATCGCATTCTTGGTGATCTCGTAGAAGGCGACGCGGTGCACGGCGCGCGGGCCGATCTCGTCGCGCTCCTTGAGCATCTCCAGCAGATGCCAGGCGATCGCCTCGCCCTCGCGGTCCGGGTCGGTCGCCAGGTACAGTGCCTTGGCCTTGCGCAGCGCCCTGGTGATCGCCTCGACGTGGCGCTCGTTCTTCTCCAGCGCCTGGTAGCGCATCGCGAACCCATGGTCGGTGTCGACCGCGCCTTCCTTGGGCACCAGGTCGCGCACGTGGCCATAGGAGGCGAGGACCTCGAAGTCCTTGCCGAGGTACTTCTTGATCGTTTTGGCCTTGGCCGGCGATTCAACTATGACCAGATTTTCAGCCATGCGCGCGTGCAGTCCCGTTAGACGAAAAACCGCGGACCAGGCCGCGGATTGATGAGGGTGACTTGAGAGCCTTCAGGTCATGCGCTAGTGGGGCGGATGTCCCGCGGAGTCCGTGACCAGGTCTTCCATCCGGGCAAACGCCTGCTCCTGCCCGGGCTGACTGGAGAGCACCATCAGGACGACCCATTTGATCTGCTCGGTGTCCAGTTCCTCCGAGTCCAGGGCCAGGAGCCGATCCAGCACCACTTCACGCTGGGCCGGGGTCAGGATTCCATGCCGTTCCAGATCCAGCAGGAAGCCCCGGGATTCGGTGGACAGGCGGGTCAGTTCCCCGTCGCTGTACAGCCGCAGGCTCGGCACGCCCCGACGCGGTTCCTCGGCGGACTGCAGGCGCACTTCGGCGAGGTCGGCAAGCCAGTCCAGGGCACGCTCGACGCTCGCGGACCCGAAGCCCATCAGTTCCAGGTCGCGAGCGAGGTCGTCGCGTTCGGGAACATCGTTGGTGTCCTCGAGCATGTAGCGGTCAAAGACGTATATGAGGATATCGAGGACGCTGGTGGTCATGAGCCGAAACGAACTTACGACAGGCGGCAGTACCGGCCGCCAGGCTGGGGCGCGACGCGCCCCTGTAGTTCGAGCAACAGCAACATCGAGGTCAGGACGGGTACCGGCCAGCCGGTCCGCAATGCCAGTTCATCGATGTCCACCGGCTCAAAGCCTGCGGCATCTAACAGCATTTCGTATTTGTTGTCCAATGGCGGGCCCGGGTCGGGCGCCGCCCGCACGGCTGCAAGGCCTTGAATATCGGTTAAATTCAGGTCCGCGAGAATCTCCGCCGGCTCCTGCACCAGGGTTGCGCCACCCCGGATCAGCAGGTTGCAGGCCCGGGCATGCGGGTCGCGGATGGAACCCGGTACCGCAAACACCGGGCGCCGCAACGCCTGCGCCCGGGCCGCGACGCCGAGCGCTCCGCCGCGCGCATCGGCCTCGATCAGCAGTACGCCGACGCTGAGCGCGGCCAGCAGGCGGTGCCGGATCGCGAAGTGATAGCGCTGTGGTGGCGTGCCCGGCGGGAACGGACTGATCACGCAACCCGCCGCGGCGGCTTCGGCCGCCAGTCGCGCGCTGGATGCGGACCGGATGCGGTCGAGACCGGTGATGGCGACCGCGATACAGCCGCCGCCGGTGCGCGCCGCTCCCGCCTGGGCCGCGCTGCCGATGCCCTCGGCCAGCCCCGTGGCGATGCCCAGCCCCGCCTGCGCGAGCCGCGCGGCGAATGCCCGGGCCACGTCGGTGCCGGCGGGCGACGGCACGGCGGCGCCGGCAATCGCCAGAACGGGGCGGGCCAGCGCCGCGGCATCGCCCCGCAGATAGACGGTGGCGGGTGCATCGGGCAGGGCGGCCAGGGCGGAGGGGAAGCCCGGGTCCAGGCTGCACAGGATCTGGCAGCGATTTTCCTCGATCGAGCGCAGGTCGGAGTCGATCAGGCACCGGCGTGGCGCCTGGAGCCAGGCCCGGGTGCGGTGGGGGAGGGGCCGCGCGAGCAGCGCCGGCACCAGCTCGGGGCCGAGGCCAAGGCCGGTTTCGGCGAGCGGATCGAGATGCCGGACCGTCAGGCCAGGGGTCCTGGCGAGGACGGCCCGCACGGCGGCGGGCTCCATGACGAGGAGCCTGCGCCTGCGGCCGGGATATCCGGTCGGAAGTGTCTAGGGGTTACGGACGACGTCCGCGATCCGCATGGGCGTCGAGGCACCCACGATCAGGCCGTAGCTCATGTCGTCGTAGGTCTTGAACACCAGCATCGTGCCGGCCCGTTCGGACGGCAGCTTGACCTGCTTGGCGAGCCCCAGGATGTTGCCGGTGTCCGTGTCCGCATACGAGGCCGGACCGCGGTCCGTGACCACATCGCCCGCCTGGTCGATGGCCAGGACCGTGCCCGGGACCACGCCGTCATGCGCGCCGCGGTTGATGGCCACGATGTTGTACTGGCCGATCAGGGTCTCGCTGTCGACGATGGCGATGATCTGGCCCCGCACGCTTCGGCTGGGCGCCCGGGGCGTGAAATTCAGGGGCGTCGTGGTCGAGTCCGGCATCAGGCAGTCCCCGCGCAGGGTCTCGCGGGCCGCATCGACCAGCACCGTGCGGGTGACCCGGGCGGGCCGCTGTACCACTGCGGTCGAGGCATAAATGCCCATGTAGCCCAGGGTCCTGCCGCTTTCCGGATCGACGATGGGCTCGCCCACGTGGATGACGCTGTAGCGCGCGCCGGTGGCGGCTTCGGCCAGCCCGCGCATGTAGACGACCTGGTCATCGCCGGCGGCCTGGTGTTCGTCCGGGAAGCCCAGCACGTACGGGGCATGCTTGACCTCGTCGCTGGACAGCAGGGCCGGCCGGGACAGGAACGCGGCAATGGACGCGTAGGGAATGGTCGGGATGGCATTGTCCAGCGGCGAGCTGCGCAGCGCCGGGTTCAGCCGCAGGGCGCTGCCCTGCTCGATGCTGATCTGGGGCCGGCCGTCGCTGTTGTAGCCGAGCACCAGCACGTCGCCGGGATAGATCAGGTGCGGGTTCGCGATCTTCGGGTTGACGTACCAGATCTCCGGCCACTGCCAGGGATTCTTCAGAAACAGGTTGGCGATGCCCCACAGGGTGTCGCCGCGCTTGACGGTGTATTCGGTGGGCGCGGTCGGCTTGACCATGTCCGCCGTGGGCGCGGGCGCGGCAGACACCGCGGCGCTGCCGCCGCCTTCGCTTGCCTTGATGGCCGCCTCGGTCGCCGTCAGCTGCGGCTCGGGCGCCGCAGGCGCCGCCTCCGGGGGCGGGGCGGCGGATTCCTCGATGGGAGGGGCATGGTGGAACATCGCACAGCCGCTCAGGGAAATGGCGGTCGCAACGATGTTTACGGTCAGCCCGGTCTTGAAAGCGCGGTTGAAAGTCACGTTCCCCTCCTCAACCATTGGGGGTGGGGCAGCAGCACGGCTGTTATAATTGGCTGCGGCGGTCGGCACACGACGTATTGTCAAGTTTGTGCGCTGGATCACGCGCCCACAAGGGGGGCTTGCAAAGTCCCCACACTAGAGCACGAAACTGATGTCGCGTCTAACCATTCTCGAATACCCCGACCCCCGCCTGCGCACCCGCGCCCGCCCCGTGGAGCGCTTCGACGAGGCGCTCGGGCGGCTGGTCGATGACATGTTCGAGACCATGTACGCAGCCCCCGGCATCGGGCTGGCGGCCACCCAGGTCGACTACCACCGCCGGCTGATCGTCATGGACGTGTCCGAGGACAAGACGGACCCGCTGGTCTTCGTCAACCCCGAGATCCTGGCGCGGGACGGGTCGGTGAAGACCGAGGAGGGGTGCCTGTCGGTGCCCAACATCTTCGACGACGTCCAGCGCGCCGCCCGCATCCGGGTACGGGCCCAGGACAGGACCGGCACCGTGTTCGAGCGCGAGCTCGAGGGGGTGGTCGCCGTGTGTCTGCAGCACGAAATGGACCATCTCGAGGGCCGGCTGTTCGTGGACTACCTCTCGGACCTCAAGCGCGACCGGATCCGCAAGAAGCTGGACAAGGACCGCAAGGAGCGTACCGCGGCGCAGCATCGCGGCGGCGCGGCGCGCAGCGCCAGCGCCCGCTAGCGCCTCCACGGCCCATGGCGACCTTCCGCCCGCTGCGCGTGGCCTTCGCCGGCACGCCGCAGTTCGCCGTGCCGCCGCTGCAATCGCTGCTGGCCTCGCGGCACCGCGTCGTCGGCGTGTTCACTCAGCCGGACCGGCCCAAGGGCCGCGGGCGGCAGCTCTCCGCAAGCCCGGTCAAGCAGCTCGCGCGGGCGCATGGGCTCCCCGTCGCCCAGCCGCCGACCCTGCGCGATCCCACGGTCCGCTCCGACCTCGCGGCCCTGCAGCCGGACATCATGGTGGTCGTGGCCTATGGCCAGATCCTGCCGCCCCAGGTGCTGACGCTGCCGCAGCTGGGATGCCTCAACATCCACGCCTCGCTGCTGCCGCGCTGGCGCGGCGCGGCCCCCATCCAGCGGGCGATCCTCGGGGGGGATTCCCACACCGGGGTCACCCTGATGCGGATGGACGAGGGCCTGGACACCGGCGGCATCCTGGCGATGCGCAGCCTGCCCATCGATGACCGCGCGACCAGCGCCTCCCTGCACGATGCGCTCGCGGCACTGGGTTCGCAGTGCCTCATCGAGGTGCTCGACTCGCTCGCGACCGGTCCGCTGCAGGCCCGTCCTCAGCCGCAGGAAGGCGTCAGCTACGCCGGCAAGATCGCCAAGTCCGAGGCGATCATCGACTGGACGCTGCCGGCCGCGGCGATCTCGCGCCAGGTGCGGGCCTTCAATCCCTGGCCGGTGGCCGAAACGCGCTTCGCCGGCGAGCAGCTGCGGATCCATGAGGCGTACGCGCCCGGCGCCACCGGCCCGGCTGCGGCCGATCCGGGCACCTGGCTGGGTCTGGCGCCGGGGCCCTCCGGCGAGGTGCTGCGCGTCGCCTGCGGCGCGGGTGAACTGCAGGTCACACAGCTGCAGCGCGCCGGCCGCAAGCCCGTGACCGCCCGCGAGTTCGTCAATTCCGCGGGCGCGGACGCGGGGCGCTTCGGGTGAGCGATGCGCGCACCGACGTCCTGGCCAGCGCCGCCCGGGTGCTGGCCGCCGTCATCGACCAGGGCGCCTCCGCCGATGCGGCGCTGGCACGCGAGGCGGGATCCGCGCCGGCCAGCGCCGTGCGCGCCGTCGTCCTCGGCAGCGTACGCTGGTACCTGCGGCTGTGGCCCGCCCTCGCGGGCCTCCTGGATCGCAAGGCCGGGCAGCTGGCGCCGGAACTGCGGGGGCTGCTGGTCGCCGCCGCCCATCAGGTCGAGTACTCGCGCAATCCGGCCCAACTGACGGTCAATGCCGCGGTCAACGCGGCCCGCAAGCTGGGCCAGGCGCGGGCCGCCGGACTGGTCAATGCGCTGCTGCGCCGGCTGGTGCGCGAGCGTGAGACGCTCTTCGCCGGGATCGATGCGGATCCGGTGGTGGCGGCGGCGCATCCGCGCTGGCTCGCCGCGGCCCTGCACCGGGCCTGGCCCGGGCAGGCCGCCGCGGTGATGGCGGCCAACAACGGCCATCCGCCGATGACCCTGCGGGTGGATCTGTCCCGCATCGACCGCGAGGCCTACCTGGGCCGGCTCGCGGCGGCCGGCATCGATGCGCAACCCTCGGCCTGGGCGCCGGCCGGGGTCGGGTTGTCCGCGCCCGTGCCAGTCGATGCCCTCCCCGACTTCGATCGCGGCTGGGTCTCGGTCCAGGACGGCGGCGCCCAGCTGGCCGCGCCACTGCTCGATGTCCGCCCCGGGATGCGTGTCCTGGATGCCTGCGCGGCCCCCGGGGGCAAGGCCGTGCACATCCTGGAGCGCGCCGGCGGTGATTGCGAACTGGTCGCCGCCGACGCCGATGCCGCGCGACTGCAGCGCGTGCGTGACAACCTGCAGCGCTGCCAACGCCACGCCGCCCTGGTGGTCGCGGACCTGCGCAGCGGCCGCGCCGCGGACGGCACGGTGCCGGACGGGCTGGCGCGCGGGGGCTTCGATCGCATCCTGCTGGATGCGCCCTGCTCGGCCACGGGCGTCATCCGCCGGCATCCGGACATCCGCCTGCTGCGCCGGGAGACGGACATCGCGACGTTCGCGGCGACGCAGCTGGCGCTGCTCGACTACACACTGACGCTGCTCGCGCCCGGGGGCCGCCTGCTGTACTGCACCTGCTCGGTACTGCCGCAGGAGAACGACGAGGTGATCGGGCGGTTCCTCGGCGGCGCACGCGGCGTCCGGGTCGTGCCGCCCGCGCAACTGCTGGCCGATGCCGGGCTGTCGGTGCCCGGTGCCGAGGTCTGCAGCCACGGGCTGCAGCTCTTGCCGGGGGGCAAGGCGGGCACCGACGGCTTCTATTATGCTTGTGTGCATAAAGACACACCCGGAACGCATTGAAGTGATGGCTCGGTCTCCGTGGGTAACGCTTGGCGCGGCCTGGCTCGCGCTGTGCGGCGTCGTGGCGTCGGCGGATGCCCTGGATGGCGTGCTGCAGGTCCGCTCGGCCTTCGTGGACCTGGACCATTCCGTATTCCAGCTGCATGCGCGCATCGACTATCCCATGACGCCGGCCATCAGCGACGCGCTGCGCGACGGCGTCGACCTGCTGTTCGACGTCGACGCACGGGTCGAGCGCGCGCGCCGGTTCTGGTTCGACAGCACCGTCGTCGATGTCACGCTGCAGCGGGAGCTCGCCTATCACACCGTCAGCGACCGCTACGTGGTGCGCGACCGCGTGACGGGCGACCAGCAGACCTTCGCGACGCTCGATGCCGCCCTGCAGTATCTGGGGGCGGTCGACGCCTGGCCGATCCTGGTCGAGCCCCAGCTCGAACCGGGGGCCAAGTACGTGATCAGCGTGCGCGCCGGGATCCACCGCGGCCATCTTTCGGCCTCACTGCGGGCGCTGCTGTTCTGGACCGATGACTGGAGCCGGGTCAGCAGCTGGTACACATGGTCACTGACAACCTGACAGCCACGCGTCGTCCCTGGGGCAGCTATGCCCTGATGCTGCTGTGGGCGGCGATCGGCACCAGCGCCCTGCTGATGCTCGCCAAGAGCGTGCAGCACTCCTCGGATTTCGGCCGGCTACAGCCCTGGATCCTGCTGCTGAACGTCATCGGCGTGATCGGCCTGACGGTGCTGATCGCCCGCAAGATCTGGCAGCTGGTCAGCGAGTTCCGCCACAACGTGCCCGGCTCGCGGCTCACGGCGCGCACCGTCAGCACCTTCGGTGCGCTGGTGATCGCGCCGCTGCTGATCGTGTACCTGTTTTCCCTGGACTTCCTGAACCGCGGCATCGACAGCTGGTTCCGGGTCGAGGTCAAGCAGGGACTGCACGATGCGCTGCTGCTGTCGCGCGCCGCGATCAACGTGCGCATGCGCGAGTACGGCGCGACGACCGAACGCTTCGCGCTGAACCTCGCCTTCGCGCCGCGCGACCAGCTGGTGCCGAGCCTCAACGCCGAACTGGTGGCCACCGATGCCGCCGAGATCGTGCTGTTCGATTCGGACCAGCGCGTCCTGGCCTTCAGCAGCGACAACGCCATCGAGGTGACTCCCACGCCGCCGCCGTCGGACGTGCTGCGCCAGATCAGCCAGCACCGCCCGTACGTGGGCATCGACCCGCAGGCCGGCGGCCGCTACCTGATCCGCGTCGCGGCGCCACTGTCCGAGAGCAGCAACTCGAGCGACCGTCGCTACGTCTACGCCGTATACGAGGTGCCGCAGCAGCTTGCCCAGCTGTCGGATGCGGTCCAGCAGACCTATTCGCAGTACGGGGATCTCGCCGCCCTGCGCGAGCCCCTCAAGAACAGCTTCCGGCTCACCCTGACGCTGGTGCTGCTGCTCGCCATGCTGGCGGCCATCTACGGCGCCATCTATTCCGCGCAGAAGCTGATCCGGCCGGTGCAGGACCTGATCGCCGGCACCCGGGCGGTGGGCAAGGGCGACTTCGGGACGCGGCTGCCGCTGCCCTCGCGCGACGAGCTGGGGTATCTGGTGCATTCCTTCAACGACATGACCAAGCGCCTGCGGCGCGCCCGCGAGGAGACCTGGCGCAGCCAGGAAGCCGTGGAGCGCGAGCGCGGCCGGCTGGCGGTGATCCTGGCGCGGCTGTCGACCGGGGTGCTGGCCGTGGACCGGGAGCTCACGGTGCGCATCGCCAACGAGGCCGCCGGCCAGATCATGGGGGTCGACCTCACGCAGGCCACCGGCCAGTCGCTGTCGGCGCTGGCGGCCGGCCAGGAGCGCTTCAGCCAGTTCGTGGCGGCGCTGGTGGTGCGCTTCGCGGCCGGCCGGGAGGAATGGCGCGAACAGATCGACCTCGACGGCGGTGCCGACCGCCGGGTGCTGATGTGCGCCTGCACGCCGCTGGGGATAGACGGTGCCGAACGCGGCTACGTCATCGTGTTCGACGACATCACCGCCCTGCTGCAGGCCCAGCGCGATGCGGCCTGGGGCGAGGTGGCCCGGCGCCTGGCCCATGAGATCAAGAACCCGCTGACCCCCATCCAGCTGTCGGCCGAGCGCATGCAGCGCAAGTTCCACGCCAGCATGAGCGCGGAGGACGCACAGCTGCTGCAGCGCTCCACCGACACCATCGTCCAGCAGGTGGAGACCATGAAGCAGATGGTCAACGCCTTCAGCGAATACGCCCGGGCGCCGGACGTGAAGGTCACGGGCTTCGCGCTCAACGACCTCGTCGCCGAGGTGGTCGAGCTGTACCGCTCTCCCGAGAGTCGGGTGCAGATCCGCCTCGATCTGGATCCGCAGTTGGGGATCATCGAAGCGGACCGTGGGCGCGTGCGGCAGATCCTCAACAATCTGCTCGTCAATGCGCTCGAGGCGCTGGAAGGTTATGATCCGGAGGATAAGAAAGGGATCGTAGACATCTCAACCCGATTGCTGCAGGGCCAGAGCCCGGAATGGGCCCACGGCGTCGTCACAGTCTGTGATAATGGTCCGGGGTTTCCCCGCGAGCTGATCGCCCGGGTATTCGATCCGTACGTGACCAGCAAGCCGCGGGGCACCGGACTGGGGCTCGCGATAGTGAAGAAGATCGTCGAGGAGCATGGGGGTCGCATCGAAGCCGACAACCGCCCCGAGGGCGGTGCGAGCGTGAGGGTGACGCTGCCGTTGCGTGACAGCACGCGCGCAGCCCATCCGCATCGCGTGCTCGGCGGCCGCCCGGCAATGCGCAAGGAGAGTCTTTCGTCATGAGTGCGATGCGGATCCTGGTGGTCGACGACGAGGCCGACATTCGCGGGCTGCTCAAGGAGATCCTGTCGGAGGAGGGCTACACCGTCGAGGTGGCGGCCGACGCCGAACAGGCCCGTGCAGCGCGGGCCCGGCAGACGCCGGACCTGGTGCTGCTGGACATCTGGATGCCCGGCGTGGATGGCATCACGCTGCTGCGCGAGTGGTCCCAGAGCGCCAGCGACGGGGTCCAGGTCGTGATGATGTCCGGGCACGGCACCATCGAGACGGCGGTGGAGGCCACGCGCCTCGGCGCCTTCGATTTCGTCGAGAAGCCGCTGTCCATCGCCAAGCTGCTGCGCACCGTGGAGCGGGCGCTGGAGGCCGGCAAGCGCAAGCGCCAGCCCGCGCGCATGGCGCCGAGCCAGATGCAGATCCCGGCAGGCAAGAGCCGCGTCATCCAGCAGTTGCGCACCGACCTGCAGCAGCTGGCGACCAACCGTTCGGCGGTGCTGCTGATCGGCGAATCCGGATCGGGGCGCGAGGCCTTCGCGCGCTACCTGCATGCCGAGAGTCCCCGGGCCTCCTCGCCCTTCGTCACCGTGATCGCCAGCACGCTGCGCGAGGCGGACGCCGAAGCGCTGCTGCTCGGCAGCGGCGATTCCAAGGGCCTGCTGGAGCAGGCCGGCGACGGCTCGCTGTTCATCAACGAGATCGAGGACCTGCCGCAGATCGCGCAGCGCGTGCTGATGGGCGTGCTGGAATCCGGCACGTTCTCGCGGCTCAAGTCGGCGGCCGTGCAGCGCTTCGAGGCGCGCGTCCTGTCCTCGGCCCAGCCCGGCATCGAGGGCCGCGCCGGCACGCTGGGTTCGGAATTCCGGCGCGACCTGCTCGGGCACCTGAACACGCTGATCGTGCGCATTCCGCCGCTGCGCGACTACGCCGAAGACGTACCGGAGCTGTTGCGGCACTACGTGGACCGCGCGGTCGATGCCGAGGGACTGCCGTTCCGGCGCTTCAGCGTCGCGGCGCAGAACCGCATGCGCAACTACCCCTGGCCCGACAACCTGCGCGAACTGAAGAACCTGGTGCAGCGGCTGCTGATCCAGGGCGGTCCGGAGGAGATCCGGCTCGAGGAGATCGAGCACGAACTCGCGCTGCAGGCCGTGCCCGGCGAACCGCTGGTGAAACAGGACCTGCTGGCGCTGCCGCTGCGCGAGGCCCGCGAGCAGTTCGAGCGCGCCTACCTGCAGCAGCAGCTGCTGTTGTGCAACGGCAAGGTCGGGCGGCTCGCCAAGCGGGTGGGCATGGAGCGCACCCACCTGTACCGCAAGCTGCGGTCACTGGGCGTGGACTTCCGCGCCACGGCCGACGACTGAGGCGGCTCAGTCGCCGACCCGGATCACCAGCGCGTCGACGTCGGCCGCCTGCAGCTGATGGCGGACCTTGTTGAGCATGGCCAGGTCACTGATCGGCCCCACGCGCACGCGGAACCAGACATCGGTATCCAGTGCCACGCGCTGCACCTTGGCATCGACCCCCTGCAGCGTGAGCTGGCGCGCCACGCGGTCGGCGTCGGCCTGGTTGCGGTACGAGCCCGCCTGCAGCACATAGGAACCGGGTTTCTCGATCCTGACGGTCGGCAGGTCGCGCTTCACGTCGCGGTCCTTCTCCGGGACGACCACCTCGAAGTTCGGCAGCATCGAGTAGAAATCGTAGTGCTGCGCTCCGGACGACTCCGCCGGCCCTTCGGCGGGCGGCGGTTTGTGCGCTTCGGGCTTGGGGGCATCCACGGGCACGGGCGTGTGCTGGCCCTGGTGCAGGAACGCCCAGGCCATGGCGCCGACCACCGCGCCGGCGAGCAGGCCCATGGCGAAATCCTGCCAGCGGGCGCCGCCGGCGCCGCGCGGCCGTGCGGACTTGTAATCGCGCGCGCCGTGACGCGTCACATGCTCTCGGGAGCGCCCACGCCCAGCAGCGTGAGGCCGTTGCGGATGACCTGGGCGGCGGCGCCCACCAGGGCCAGCCGCGCGTTGCGCAGCGCGGCTTCCGGCACGATGAACTGCTCGGCGTTGTAGTAGGTGTGGAACGCGTTCGCCACCTCGCGCAGGTAGTGCACGAGGATGTGCGGGGCCCGCTGCGTGGCCGCCTGCGCCAGGCTCTCCGGAAAGCGTGACAGGCTCTGCACCAGCGCCTGCTCATGCGGCCCGTTCAGCAGCGCCGCATGGGCCAGGCCCTCGGCCAGGTCGAACGACAGTCCCTTGGCGGCGAGCTGCTTGAGCACGCTCGCCACGCGGGCGTGGGCGTACTGGATGTAGTACACCGGATTCTCGTTGGTGCGCGACTTGGCCAGTTCCAGGTCGAAGTCCAGCGGCTGATCGTGGCTGCGCATGAGGTAGAAGAACCGGCAGGCATCGTTGCCCACCTCGGCGCGCAGTTCGCGCAGCGTGACGAACTGCGCCTCGCGCTTGCCCATCGGGATCTTCTCGCCGCCCCGGAACAGGCTGACGAACTGGATCAGGCTCACCTCGAGGCTCTCGCCCGGTTCGCCCATCGCGGTGAGTCCCGCGCGCACGCGGGCGACGTAGCCATGGTGGTCCGCGCCGAGCACGTCGAGCAGCCGCTCGAAGCCGCGCTCGCGCTTTTCCAGATGGTAGGCGATGTCCGAGGCGAAGTACGTGGCGACACCGTTCTCGCGCACCACGACCCGGTCCTTCTCGTCGCCGAAGGCGGTGGCCGCGAACCACTGCGCGCCATCCTTCTGGTAGATCTGCGACTGGCCGCGCAGCCGCTCGAGCGCCCGGGCGATGGCGCCGGAGTCGGCGAGCGAGCGTTCCGAATACCAGCGGTCGAACTCGACGCCGAAGCCCGCGAGGTCGTCGCGGATGTCCGCCAGCATCAGTTCCAGGGACAGTTCCAGCACCCGGCGCAAGCCCTCCTCGCCGATCAGTTCCCGGCACCGCCCGATGAGCGCATCGATGTGCAGCTCCTTGTCCCCCGCGGGCGCATCCGCCGGCAGTCCCGCCATGACGACGGCGGCCGCGGCGCGCAGC